>Ga0307378_10001636_pt1 | contig 35930 bp, 23 predicted proteins | sample UN1MG_FD_202238 | JGI IMG/M metagenome (GOLD analysis project Ga0307378, IMG submission 202238) | Soil microbial communities from Risofladan, Vaasa, Finland - UN-1 | ecosystem: Environmental > Terrestrial > Soil > Coastal area > Acid sulfate soil | place: Finland: Risofladan, Vaasa | collected... | reverse complement strand
AGGGTATGGAAAATAAAATATTGTCACTACACGAAATGCTGCTCAAGGCAAAAACGTTGTTTATCAACCCAAGAACGCCGATTTGACCTCAAAAGTTATCCACGAAGTGACGAACATGTGCTAGGTCCTGGTATATGTACTCTTCAGTTATTCCCCAACTTTGAAGAGGTTCCAGATACGAGTCTAGATTATCCTTCGTTTTTAATACAATTCTTGCGATTACACGACTATCTTCACTTATATGCTTGTCAAGACTGTCAATTGAGTGGCCGTGAACAGTAAAACATCCATATTGCCCTTTAATTCTTGGGTGGATCAATGGCGACTCAATAGCAATAGGTTTCTCAGGCATATTGTAATTATCATGTGGGTCTAAAGCTTCCGGCAAATATGCATCTAAGTCAATCTTATGTTCGTCGCCTAACTGAATATTCCTACTCTCAAGGGTTCCGGGGCAAAACACCGAAGCCTCACCAATCGTTTCCACATTGAATAGATGTGGTTGAAGTAAGTATACGACCCTATCTCTATTTAGGGAAGGGTCTTGAGTGAGAGCAAAGTAAAGGGCATGGAGCGGAGACCTGCTCCAGTCAAGTAATCTTGTAGGTAATCCATGATGCTGCATAAGAGCATAGAGTTCCCAAGGATTGCTGTATGCATAATTTGTGTATGCTTTGTATCCCACCAAGAAATGATGTATATAATTAGACTCCCATTTAGTCTCTTTTCTCCAAATAATGCCAGGGACTAAATTATAATCAATACTTGCTACTCCCCTATACCACAAATTGATACCGCCACCAGAGAGTATAGTTACTTTTTCTAAGTAATCGTGTATAGTTTTAGCTTCAACTGTTTTCATCTTCTCCTTCTAACAATGATTATAAAGTTTTCATAAAACGCCAAACAAAATCATATCTCCCTTCGAACCATTCGACAAGGCTCAGGGCAGGCCCTGCGCAGGAATAACAAATGTACGATTCAAAGCAGTATTCCGCCCATTGGTGTTTTCGTATTTGGTTAGATAAAATAGGGTAATAGACCGTAAAAGTCAAAGGAAAATTTTAGTGAATTAGAGGATTAGAAAATTGGAAAAATAAAGGAAAAGTCAAAGGAAAATCCTCCCAGCACAGGACTGGGGGCTATATAAAACGACAGAAAGATGATTGTCCCCCCCACTACCGTTTTTGAATATCTCGCAGATAAAACTGATTTAGGTAGTGAACTTGTGCCGATAATACTGGAGACATAAGGGCTTACCATAATACCTAAATCCAAGAAAGTAAGGAAAAGCCTTTAGTGCTGTGTAATTTGGGATGGCGTTTATAGAGTGGAGCTTGATATGAGCGAGAAAAACGAAGACCAATCGAAATCTGAACATGAACAGCCAAAGCCTGAATCCAAGTTAGACGCCGAGCAGTACGAGATACTGTTGCGGTGCTCGGACAAAAAGGACACGACAGAATGGAACGAGTGGCGCAAACAGAGCGGTCGGAAGGATATTTTTCTTGACGGCGCGAGACTTAAGGGTGCCCATCTCGAAAAGGTGAACCTCAAGGGAGCACATCTGGAAGGAGCGGACCTCAGCGATGCTTATATGAAAGGGGCAGACCTGAGCAATTGCCATCTGGAAGGTGCGCACCTGCGTCATGCGCATCTTGAAAGCAGCTATCTGTATCATGCTCATCTGGAAGGTGCGTACTTATATGAAACATATCTGGAATGCGCAGACCTAAGCAACTGCCATCTGGAAGACGCTGCGCTTGTGCAGTGCCATCTGGAAGATGCGAGCCTCAGCAGTGCCTATTTGTCAGGTGCGGACTTCCGGCGTGCCCATCTGGAGCACGCGAACCTTTGCTATACTCATCTGGAAAATGCTAATCTTAAGTATGCGCATCTGGAACGTGCATTTCTTGTTAAGGCGCATCTGGAAAACTCGAACTTTGAACAGGCAATCGTCGATGGTTCCACGCTGTTTTGGGAGTGCCGTGTGGACCGCAATACAAATTTTCGCGGAGTGAGTCTGGATAGTGCACGGATAGATACCGGGACAAAACAGCTTCTGGAATACAATACCAGGCGGATGAACTGGGAGCAGTGGTATGAGGAACATCCCCGGCTGCGATTGCCGGTTAAAGCGTTCTGGCAGATAAGCGATTACGGTCTTTCTACCAACCAAATCATAACGATTTTCTTTAAGCTGGTAATACTCTTTGCGGCTGTTTATTACGTTTGGGGTTCTATCGATTTCTATCTTATAGATAACGAGAATTATCCCGGCATCGTCAGTAACCTCTTCGTGGACAGGGATGGGGTGACAGTAGTATGGTGGCTTGTGCCTTTGCGAACACTTTACTTTTCGATAGTTACAATGACAACATTAGGCTTCGGGGATATATATGCAAACGCCCAGAGTTTCTGGGGGCATATATTACTCAGCATACAGGTCCTCTTAGGGTACGTTCTCTTGGGTGCCCTGGTTACGCGTTTTGCGGTTCTGTTTACGGCTGGCGGACCCGCAGGTAGTTTTAGTGAGAAACGCTGAAAAGGGAGCCGGGAAAAACACCCAAATGAGGGCCACTCGAGTTATAAATAATAGCGTCTGCTATGACGCTGTGAACTTGTAGTAGAAGAAGTAGCTGGTGCCGAACTCACGAAGCAGATGCTGGAGTACAACTTGGCGATTGTGCGGTTGCATTGAATTGTAGAGTTGCAAAAACCGCTTATATCTTTCAATTGTTTCACGCTTTATGTTTAGCTTATTCAAGTCCAGTTGCCGGCCATGCAAACCATAGTAAATTAGCATTGCCTCTTCATAAAGGGTCGGGACATCCTGATATCCGAGCTGTTCAAGGCGCCCGATATTAGCCGCGATATTGTCAAGCCGGCCGGCTAACAGGTAGCAGGCCATAAGGTACTCAAATGCCATTCTATTATTCGGATTCTGCCTGAGCAGTCCCGTCAGCATTTCCTCTATGGATTCTTTGTAGAGCCTGGCACCTCCATTCGTTCGTATGTACGAATTGATCCGTTGAACGTAAGCTGCCTTATCCGGTGCGAATCCGTTCTCCAGGCCGCTCAGCATCGATTCTGCTTTATTACGATATATCAGGTCCTTCTTCAGAGCGTTTAGATATATTCGAGCTGTTGCTTCTTGTTCTTTAATGATGTTAATCCAGGCGAGCTTTTCCAGTATTATCCCGCTCTCGCCTTCGATAACGAGGAATTCGGAGGCCAGCTTCTCCGCATAGTCTACATTTCCCAGCTCTATGAAAGTATCACACATTTTCAATTGTGTCATAGAAGATTCTTCTACCTCGTGTGTGAGCAAAAGGGCATGTGGATTTTGTGGGAAACATAACATGTCGTAGGGCAATCTACCGGCATGATACAGAGCTCGATTAATGTCATGATTGCAGTAGATGTTGTAAATATCCTTCGGCAGACAATTGCCGAGATCAAGGACTTCGGGCCAACGCCCCTGGCGGGAGAGATAGTTCATTAAGACGATTTGCCTGTGTACCTTGTCAGAGCTGAAATACAGACCGAGGATCATTAAAATTACTGGAAGAGCAGGCAATACGAATTTCTTCAGGTACTCCAGGATTGCTCCCCGGCGTCTAACAACGGCGCGGGTCTTTCTGCTCTTTGTCTTTCTGGTATGGGCTGCATAAGTATCTCGATTCCTACTGAACAGCATTCTCCATAAGCATATGAGTGACACTGTGACAGGCACGAAGGCATACAGCATTACAACCAGAACCTTGGAGAGCATATTCATGTTCGCAGTCAAATCCCGACAAAACGGAGTCAATACCAGGAATGCCTCTTTGGGTGAGATATAAAATACATACTCGGCAAGGACCCATATGATAGCTGCTGCTGCCGGTAGTGTAAGAGCTGCCGATAACCAATCTCGACGGAGAAAAAACAGATAGACCGTTGTCATAAGCGAGAAAATTAGAACACCTCCGGCACCCGCAAGACAGTAGCTAATCACTGCCATAAGACAGAAAACCGCCATGCGAATTGGGCCACGGCGCAAAGGCACTCTCTCTAAGACAAACGAAAACAACAATCCTATTGACAAGGTCAAGCAAGCAGCAAGTGGATGGTCATAGTGATTATATATTAGAAGGATAATGATAGCCGGAAAATAGTGCAATACTATCGAATTATTATGGCCGGCATAAATATAATGCTGTCTTGAAAGCTCACAGAGACACAAAGCAACCAGCACAACAAGCAACGACCCCAGCCATGAGTAGTAATATAACTGTGATAGAAAACCGTACACATAAATAACCAATCCGCCGGGGACGCCGAGCGAGTCTCTCAAAAACCTCCATCCGGTAGAGAAAAGGGGGACATCAAGTATGATGGTGCCGAAACCGTGGTAAATCAGGTGCGGCTTAACAAAGAGCCATATGTAGAGATAGCAGAGAAAGAAGAATATCAAATAGAGCAAAACTTGGTTTTTCCTGCTTCGCATTCTTCTATATTCCAAAACCATTAATAGTCTACTCACGCTCTTGCCAGGGTTCTGATTGCACAGCCTTTGGGGTGGCTGCCGTGATAGGAACCTCAACTGCGATACTATCCTTATTACGTGCAGCCCGGCCGAGTAAGGATTTTCTCACCCTTACTCTGTCACTGACCAGCTCGGGAACACTATACGTTCTTAGCAGTGAGTCATAGTATATAGGGTCTCGCTGTGGCAATACAAAAGGTTTGTGTGCCTTGCCGTTATTGTCAACATAGCTGATATACGTCCTTGTGAAGAGGCCGCCTTGACGTTTGCTGCTGAACACAATCCACCTGCTGTTACTCGACCAACTGTGCCACGATTCGGAAAACTTGCTGTTGATGGCGAGGCTTCGATATTTGCTTGTGGAAAGGTCCATTATGTAGAGGTCGCTGCTGGGTTGATAAACAGGAAAACAGCCGTAGTCACACATACAGAACAGCAGAAATCTGCCATCCGGCGAAATCCTTGGCAGCAATATGCTCAGACCGGTTTCTTCGGCGGATAATACCGTCTCGACCTGTCCCCAGCTATTGTTCCGGGCATCATAGCGTACGCGGCAGAGATCATATTTGAGTTTCTCATAATTCTCGGGTGGTATTTTGTCCCGGTCCTTCCACAGCACCGGTCCGCTGCAATAATAGAGATACTTGCCGTCCGGAGACCAAGTCGGATAAGTTTCGAGCCGATCTTTTTCTGACAACTGTGGCGGGCAGATTGCCTTGCGGTCTTCAATCATATAACAGACTAACGCAGAATCGAGATCGACAACATCGCGCACCTCCATCCGGCCGGTATGAAAGAACTGGCGGACTTTGTTTATCGAATATACCGCCAATGTGCCACTTGGATGCCACGCTGTGTAGCCCCACTTCGAGCCTATTTTGCTGACTGTGCCATTCTGCGCCAGCAGCGTAGAGCTTCCGTACACCGCGCTGCGCAGACCAATTGTCATTGTATCGGGGTCGTTGCCGACAAAACTATGGCAGTTAAGACAGCCCTCTCCAAATGACCTGCCATGCATAACCAGCGACTCATCGTAGTTTACAAGGTTACGCTGATAAATCCCAATACTCTTCCACCAGTTGTATACGGGCTTCATAAGCCGATATACAACATAGCCGTCGATCTCATCTTCAGCAATAGTATTTGATATACTCTTAAACTTCCTCCATCCGTGCTCCGTATTCTTGACATAGACATCGAAGAAAATTTTTTTGCCCTTGTTGGACCTGAGCAGGGCCCGCCATTCTCTCAAAGGAATGCGCACCTGGCCTGTCTTGCTGAAGATGTCTATTGCCTTGTCACCATCGGCGTAAATCTTTGTGAAGTATTGTTGTCCCTGTTCGAGAATCCTGAAATTTATTGGGGCGATATTGGGTGGGATTACGATATCAGAGTAATCAGGGCTTATTCTCGGTTCAACTGTGACTTCGGCATACTTCTCGACTGCCCTAGGTGAGCTCAAGATAAACCACAACCCCGCAATGATAGTGACGCTGCCAAAGAGCATTGTTACGGCAAATTTGCTTCGTAATCCAAGTACCATATGCGATTAGATAGTTGTCAACGTTCCATGACTGTATTCCACCCAGTGACCGTGGTCGAGTCGGCTCATATGCTAAACATCGCGAGCGCCTCTGAGACAAGGCAAACTGCTATGCATTCGCTGGTAATTATACTCCCTTTTTGTCAGTATAGTACTACAAAAAGAACTCGGAATTCTTAAGTCGATTCGATTAACATAAATGCCGGCTAACATAAATCTTAATTGAGCTTTTTTTCGAATGAAATCGAAGTATTGGGATAGGAATGTCACGCAGCTTTTTATAAGGAGTCAGTATGAACAGTAGAGAATTTTTGACACGGTCCGGTATTGCAGTCACAAGCTTAGGCGTATCGCAGGCATTGCACGGCAGAAGATTAGCTGCCAAAACCGGCATTCTATCAAAATGCCACAATACAAACGTACTGATGACAACCTGCCATGACATTGGGCGGCATATAGGCTGTTATGGTGTCAAGACAGTCCATACGGACAATATCGACAGGCTGGCCAAAAAAGGTGCTCGTTTCCAAAACTATTTTGCCACCGATTGTGTCTGCAGTCCGAGCAGAGGAAGCATTCTTACCGGAAGATATCCCCAGGCTAACGGGCTGATGGGATTGACGCATCAGCCATGGGGTTGGAGCTTTAAGAAAGGCGAAAAGCATGTAGCAGCAATTCTTAGAAAGGCCGGTTACGAAACTATATTAATAGGACTCCAGCATGTAACAAGCGGTGACCCTGATACGCTCGGTGACCAACGTCAATTATAAATTCCCTCTAACGATAGTTATTTTTACCGTTCTTTCATAATTCTACGATAATCTGATAGCTCCTTTGGGATGCCCCCTATAGGGGGCAAGATTTTGAACTCTATCTACCCTTATTCTTCCTTTTTCCGGCCTGCTCGGCCTGGTAGCTCGGAACATTCAGTTCTAAGACCACACTGTGATGTACAAGGCGATCTACGGCCGCCGCTGTCGTCATAGGATCTTTAAAGATCACCTCCCACTTCGAAAATGGTAGGTTAGTGGTAATTCCTCGAAAGACTCAATTAGTAAGATGTCGGGCCGACGTATCATCCGTGGCTATCTGCCAAGCACGAATCCTTTCCGTCAGGCGCACAATGACATCCTGATGCTTGCCGTCGTAAAAGAGATTTGTGGTCTCAAACGGGTCCCTGTTCAGATTAAAGAGCTGGCTCTTGTCCTTATCGGCAAGGCAGAGTTTCCAGCCGTCCGGCGACACGACCGTACGTATTGTTTCTTCCCCCGGGGACGTGGCATTCCATTCGATAAACACGTGATCCCGCGCCGGATTTTCGCCCTTCATAAGTGGAATGAGGCTCCGACCCGGTAAGCCCGCCGAGGCCTGCGTTTTCCCCATAGCGTCGAGAATCGTCGGCACCAGATCGATGTGGCTGACCGGCTGCTTAACGATGTGCCCCTCCATTCCCAATTGCGGGATGTGCATCAGCCACGGAACCCTGGCGGACTCCTCATACATTACTCCTTTCTCAACCATCCCATGCGCGCCCATCATATCGCCGTGATCGCTCGTGTAGACAACAATCGTATTATCGGAGAGCCCCAGCTTCTCCAGCGTGTCCAGAATCCTACCCACACTACGGTCAACCTGCGAAACAAGCCCATAATAACGGGCGATCAATTTCCGCATCGATTTCTCATCCATACCGTATTTCTTCCGGCAGGATTCACGCTTCTTCCGGTACCGCAACGGCTCGTCGTCCTCGAGCGGGTCCTTAAAGTTTTCGGGTAAATCAATCTCATCGGGGTCATACATATCGTCCAGCGGCCCTGTGAACGGCATGTGCGGCTCGAGAAAGTTAATATACAGGACAAAAGGATTCCCGCGATCGCGCCGCAGGAAATCGCAGGCCTTCGTTTCCAGAAACTTCGGCTTGCACTCTTCTATTGGCAGGCTTGCAGCGAAACTACGTCCAAACGTTCCACGCTTGCCCGGTTCGTATCCCTTCCGCGCGAGAAAATGATGGTAGTCGCTTCGCAGATTCCGATCCCGCCCTTCGCTGTAATACGCGATGTAGTTATCCTCGATAGAAACCCATTCATCGAAACCGTGCTGCAAGAAAATCTCATCGCCAAGGTGCCACTTGCCCATGTAAGCGGACCGGTACTCTGGATCGTTCAACAGTTCAGGGAGGCATTTCGTCTCTTTCCGCAGCGGAATATTGTTCTTTAGGCAACCGTTTTGGTGCGGCCACATCCCCGTCATAACCGAGGAACGCGCCGGCGTACACACGGGTTGGGTAACATACGCTTTCTTAAAGACGACGCTCTTATCGGCGAGCCTGTTCAGGTTAGGCGTTCGAATCTTCTCATTACCATACGCCGCCATCGTGTTGTAGCGCTGCTCGTCCGTCCAGATGAACAGCAAATTCGGCTTCCGCTCCCCCCTACCGGCTGTCTGCGCCAGCGTACCCCCCGAAGCAAGCATCGATGCAACACCAAAACTCCCTGTCGCCTTCAGAAAATCCCTTCGCGTCAGTTTGAATCTTGTCATTGTCCTGAATCCCTTACTGCAAGTTTTGCATATCAACCAAAATAAACTTTGTAATCGGAGCCTCGTAAGCTGGTTACAACGCGTGGTTGTTTGATTAACACCACAATAACTTTTATTACAGGAGGCTCTCAGGGATAAGTATATAGGATTCGACATAGATTGCAAGAAAACAGCGACCTCTCTTCGTCCAGGGGTGTGGCCGGATTTTCCGGCAAGCGATTTTAAGTTCATTTTGGCCTTTGAAGAAATTGGCTTTGTTTTGGGTTTGTTTTTTTGGAGCCGGAAGGCGGTTTTATTTTCATAATCCTCTATAACATATAAGTTTACGCTAATTTTGGGCTTTACAGAAATTGGGTTTGAATTGGGTTCGTTTTTTCGGACTATGAAATCATCTTTTTTTCTGTAATCCTTTGTTATAAGTGAGTTTACATTCATTTTGGCTTTTCGAAGATTGGGTTTGTTTGGGTTTGAATTGGGTTTGTTTTCACCAAGTGTCCAATTGGATTTATTTTCATAATCCCTTGTATTATAGATGTATACGTTCATTTGACTTTTTCGGAAATTGGGTTTGTTTTGCATAAAAAGTAGCTGATTTGTAGAGGGTTCTCGACAGATGTAGAGGTGCCTTATAGGCACGTAAATAACTGGATTCTCGATTCTCGTATAGCGTATAGCGTATTGCGTATTTCGTGGTACATTGTTCATAGTTCATGGTTCATTGGTTAATTGGCTGGGCCTGCTGGCCCTGGGACCGTGCCACGCTGTGGCTTACGTGAAATGTCTGTTTATCTCCGCTTAGGGGCGGTTTATGTTTGCCTGCTGGCTAACATACGGGTATTTTAATGTAATTTCAAACAATGTCAACAAAAAAATGACCAAAAAAGCACTTTTTTTAGCCACAGAGGGCCTGGCGCAGCGTAGCCGCAACCAAAAGTTCGTCTAAACAAAATGTTCCATAACCTATTGTAATTACAGATGATACAATCGCTTAAAACAAAAAACACGCATAGAAAACAAGAAGTTGAAGGATTGTTGAGTCGATTATGGAAATGGCTGCTTGCTTACCGGGCGAAGTGGCGATATACTCGATGAAGGCTGGTTGAAATCGATGAACGAATTAGAATGGAGAAGTGACTTTCCCTAGTTTTAGTTTTGTCCCTAGTTTTTAACTTAGTAGTATGTTAGAGAAGAAGCTCGGCGGCATAGCTGAGCAAGTATATGTATGGTTATATGGGAAAGCCCAGGTAAATGTTAGAGTTAGAAACACTGGCAAAATTAAACGCGGGCCATTGGATTGCAATTGCTACCGCAATAATAATGGTTGTCGGAACTATTGTCACCATTGTTTTGCATTTTTGGCCAAAGTCAAGGAAAGAAGACAAGCCAGTAAAAGACGAAACAAAACCGGGTGTGAACATAGCAGACAGGGACAACAAGATCGATGAGCAAGCAATTCTAAAAGTATGTAACAATTACCTTATTCAGCATATACAAACAATTGAAGGTTCTCTCAACAGCAAGATGGGGAACAAGGATTATTATGTAGAGCCAGTTATTGTGGAAAATAATATAGTGGTTTTCTACAACGGCAAGAAAGACGTGTTTTTGACAGCGGATAAAAAGCGTTTCGTCATTTCTTGTGAATCCGGTCGTGGCAAGACCATTTTCTTGTTGCAGTACTTTATTCGCACGGCCAAGGCATTTAATAAAGAATCACATAATATTATGCCATTTTGTTTTCATTGTAGAGAATTAGAATCAATTTGTGAGAATAATATTGCGAAATTTCTAGTCAACGAGTTATTTGGGACTGTGGAGCAATGTGAAGGCCTTGATAGAGCAAGAGCTATTACATTGATGAATCAAAAGATAGAAAATGGTGAAATTTTGCTCTTGTTGGATAGCTTTGACCAAACAGCCTTTGATGATTCACTGAAGCGTCTTTTTCCAGAATATAGGGAAGATGCATTCAGAGGGGCGAGGGTCATAATTGCCAGTCGTCCCTTTGCGGTTGATGAGTATCCTGAGCGTTTCGAGCGTTACGGCACGAAATTGGAGATAGCTTTATTTAATCATATACAGATTAAAGAGTATTTTCGACATTTTTCTAAGATTAATACTAATAAACTAAGGACGCTGATTGAGAATTATTATGAACTTATGCAGGTTCCGATGCTCATGGCGGTGTTAGCCAAAATTGGAAGCAACGAGGCTTTGTATGAGAACTTAGAGTCAAAAACAGAAGTATATCGGATGTTTTGTGACAAAGTGGTTGAAGATGGTTTAAGGAAAGCCAGGGATGAAGAACCCAATCTTTTTGACGTCGGATTTAGCGTCAACGACGCAATGAGGCAGCTACAGCAAATTGCATATATTGCCTTTAAGCAAGGTGAAATTCAAAAAATAACTCTCAAAACAGTGGATGAGAGGATAAAAGAGAAGGTCGAAGGTCTTGATACTGCAGATGATTTTAGAACACTATGCCGGTTTGGTATAGTGTACCACATTGTTGATGACCATGTTTACCATGGAAAGAGGTGTGAGATGTCGTTTAAGCATCAATCTTTCCAGGCATATTTCGCCGCGGAACAAATGGTTGAATTGCTCAGAAATTCCGATGATAGTGACTCCGAAAGTGCTGTGCGTAGAGTTATCGATATTGAGGCACTGCTTAAGCCGTCAAAATTTGCCGATGCATGGCTTGAAGTGCTTGAGTTTTTTGCTGAATTACCAGAGGTTGACGAGCAGCATAAGCTGGATATCGCCAGAAAATTACTTCGTGTTTATAAGAAGGAAAAACATAGGAAGGAGAACCATTGGAAGAGGATATTGTACTTAGCAGCAAAGATGTGCTCATGTTTGGAGTTTGCAGACGATGAATTGCAAGAAGCCCTTTTCAAAGAATTAAGGGCTGTTGTTGAAGTTGGTTTGTTGAGGGTATTGGAAGATGATAAACCTTTTAGGGCACTAAGTGATATCGGCAAAGCTGAATACATTATTTCGTATGCAATTAATCAGGATGATTGTAATGCGGTTAATAGGTTTTATTCTTTTCGGCACATATATCCGGGGACAAGAGCAGAAAGTGAAGAAATAACAAATGCTTGCCTGCTGCCGGAATCAACGGTGAAACTCGACTATCTTTTTGGTTTATTAAGATCAACTAAGGAATGGTCGGAGGACCTTTCGACTGATAGTTATGTGTCTATTTTGGAAGAGGTCAGTCCTTATTTGGGTGGCTTGCTTAGGAAATTTGACACTATTCTTCCTTCTTTAGTACGTAAATGTTTCATCAAACCCATGCGGGATAGGCTGAGGCATGTTGTATTTTATGCAAAGGGGAATACTTTATATAATGTCCGGGATAAACTTGGGCCTATCAAGATGGTGCTGCAAAAGAATGAAAAGAGGTGGTATAAAAGAATTTGCGACACTCAATATGGTAAATGGGAGAATTATGAAGACATCTGCATGATATTATTGGGTTCTTTAGCAAATGAAAAACTGGTTTCGACGTTTTATGATAGTTTTCTGAACAAAGAATATAGAGATAAGGAGGGGCTATACAAACAAGCAATAGCTGCAATGGCTTTGGCATTTACATATCCTGGTGATATCAGTCGGGATCAAGGGATGGTAACTCGTATAACTGACCGATGCATTAGAATATTCAATGACTATCCGCAAAACATCTTTCGTTATTACATCGCACGTGCACTGGCAACAATTGGAAATCAGGCGGTTATCACCTATTTCTTAGACTTTATTGAGAGGCCAGATGAAGAACATCGATGGTATGCGTCTATGGTCTTGGGGTGCTTGAACGATCCACAGATGTTGGCTAAACTGGAAGACCTTTCTTTGCGAAGCGATGATCGAACAAAGCACTTTGCAAAACAGGCATTGCTCGTCTATAATCAAACTTACATGGAATAGGAGTTTCTTGCAATAGACAAAATGGTGTGTTTTTGACACGAGGAATGTTTGTGTTACATTCAATAAGTGTCGAATTGGCAGGTCATGTTTTTAATGGTAGCCAAATTACTATTGCGGTCTCCCTTGTTAAAGGGAGATTTCAGAATATTTGCTGATTTAACTGGACCAAAAACAAATCCCAATTCCCATTTTTCTCCGAACAAAACAGTACTGATGAACCATCCGGCGAAAAAGATGGGTGCGGATGCACAGTGGCTCCGCGGGGCCGATGTCCTTGTGTTAGTAATTTGGCCTCACCGGTATCTCCATTTATCAAATAGATTTCACCATTAAAAGTATCGCCTACTGCCCATTTCCCATCAGGACTCCCACCTGCATGCCAGTACTTCCTTTGATTCAAAATATGCAGTGTACGATCTTGCAGGGCGATGTATGCGATGCCATAAGGTTTCTTCAACATCTCCTCGTTTTTGGGCCAAATCGTAAAAAGTGCTTTTTTCGGTCCCCACCATACTTCGTGCGTAACCCATTCATCGTAGGTTTCTTTATAGAAGGGCCCGTTTCCTCTTCCGTCTGCATTGACAATCCACATTCGCTGTTCCGAATCGCCGCCGGTTTCCCAACAGTACATAATCAATCCGCTTATTGATGGGTGAGCCTGGCAATGACCTACTCTAAAGTTCGTATCGGTTATCTTTGCGAACTTTCCCGTATTAGCATCTAAGGCCAGCAAACTCCAAGAATCATCATATTGCACTCCCAAATATATGTCTTTTCCATTACTATCTACTGAAAGGCTTCCGCTGAGCCTTATGTTATCCGGCAGATCAGCCACTTTGTGACGAAACTTGTTCTTGCGCTTCTGCTCATCACTATGCAAGATTGAATCAATGTCAACATCCCATATTTTGTTACCAGATATATAGTACATCCGATTTCTCGTTCTGCTCAAGCAAGCGTTGTTAGCTTGCTCATCATCGGTTAGTTGAACGATTGTTCCGGTCTTTACTGAAATCGCATAATACTGATTTGTCCCACTTCGGTCGGACATGAAAACGATGTGCTGACCATCTGCCGTCCAGTTGGGGTGCGTTTGATAGATTTTGTTATCTTTTGCCGCCGAGGTTGTTAGCATGGTAATTTCCAGACCGGTAATCGAATCTTTATAACTGTTCTTCTCAGAAGGAAATTTCCTTGCCACATAATACATACCTTGGCATGATTGAGAGTGATTGGCTATGATGTTGATCGCCAAAATCAGAAATGTTAACCGCCAAATTGTCTGATACTTTTCTCTCATATATTGCATCGTCCGTATCCCCGGAATAACAGTGTCAAAATCCAGTAAGTTTGTTTTCAAAAACTTTTCTTACAGAAAATAATTACTAAAGGTTACGCATACTTTGCTATGGACAAATCCGGCATTTGTCCACATGTATTCTACCAAATTATGGTCATCGGGGAAACGATCGTTCCATAACGGTCAGAATCACTGCAAGGCTTGAATTTTCAAGATACACTTGATATTCTATTGGAGAAGAGGCTTAGCGGCGCAGCTAAACAGGTATAAATGGAAAATGTCAGTTGAGAAAAAGATGATTCGTGTGTTTATAATTTTCAATCGTGTTTTTTATATTTTTTTATTGTTAGCTCTATCGCTAACCTTAAATTGTAAGAATGGGAATGAAAATTCTCCGGAAAATGCTTTAGATGCCTTGTTTCGCTCCAGGGATTTGGAGCTCATACATCAAGTTCCACTACAGTTTGTCACTTATCATGTGCAGGGACTTGAACTCACGGAGCAGTTTTATTTTGTGACCTCGGTTGACAAAGAACAAAAGCGCGGCTGGCTATTTAAAATTGACAGACAAAACGCCAACCTGAATTCAAAGATAGAATTGACCGATAGAACATTGATTCATCCCGGAGGCCTACAGTTTGATGGCCATTACCTTTGGATCCCGAATGCTGAGTATAAAAGCCAAGGCAGGACTATGATTTATGGTGTCGATCCCAATAGTTTGGAAATATGCATGTCGTTTCCGGTTAATGACCACATCGGCGCTATTGCATCCGATGGGAAAAACCTTCTTTATGGAGTCAATTGGGACGCGCTTCATTTCTATACATGGGATTTTGACGGACATCAGTTAAATAAAGTCGATTCCCCAACGTCAATGGCGTATCAGGACATCAAGTATTTTGCAGGTAAACTTTTATGCAGCGGTCATAAGGACGATGATTCCGTTATAGACATTATCGATCCTGAAAACTGGACATTGGTAAAACGTATCGATTTACCACAAGATGTTTGGAAGAACACTTTAAGTCGCGAAGGCATGACATTCGATGGAAATCTGTACTTTCTTCCTGACGACGAGCCAGATTCTCGCATTATGATATTTGCTTTACATTAAAGAATCTGATCTGAAAACCACGAATTCTACTAATTACACGAATAAGATGGTTGAAATAAAGACAATCGGGGATAAAACACTGTTAAATAAAGCCTCGCGTGCTGATACGCAATAAGGCTACTTTCCTGACTGTTTATCCAATTTTGTGAAGAAATCTCTGAAAATCGGGTCCCTGTGAACGAAATTTACAGCTCTAATCAGATGCCTGGATTGATCAAAACTAAACGTATAGTTGTCGGTCACTATCGGGCTGTGTACAAGATCAGAGGGTAGCCATTTGTCATCAATAATCCAGGCAATTGCTGTCATATCCCAGAGTACTTTGGACCATCCAAAATGGTCCTTTCTGTATCCCTTGAAAATTTCGAGCAAGTAATCACCAATCGCCCCCCTGCCCCCTGCGTATCGCTCCATTTCAGGTACGGTGGTCGTAAAATGGGTAACAACAGGAGTACACGGTAATTGCACAAAAGGCACTCCGCAATCAAAGATGAGCCTGGAAGCATTCAAATCCTGCATGAAGTTGAATTCTCTTTGATGTGGCCAATTATGCCCGTTCCCGCCCAGCCATACAACCACGATGTTTTGAATTATGGATGGCTCAATTAGAATAGCATTGCTGACATTCGTAATTGCTCCCACAGCGGCGACATAGAGAGGGTCCTGGGGACTGCTTTTCTTTGCTCTTTCAACCAAATCCATCGCAGCCGGACTCCTTTCCGGATTTCGTAGATCGGTCAGGTAACTCGTGCTGCCTTTGAAAGCAAAATCCTCGGGAGATCTGCCAAGTTTGTTCAGGATTCTTAAAATTTCTTCATAACTCTTCTCCATGCCATCTCCAGGCCCATTCGACCTGCTATTCTTGAAAGGAGCAGCATAAACCGCTTTGACGTTTAGCTCAGGTGAGATCAGTGCATAAACGAGGGCAAACTGATCATCGATTTCGTTATAGGTGTCGGTATCAAGTACCATCCGGACCGGCCTGTCATTCGGATGCTTTAACATTTCGATACGCTGGTTCTCTGAAACCGCAGGAAATTGCTGTCCTAATAGAGTCGGGGCGGTAATAATCAAATTCAAAAGTAACGCAGCATTGAGTACCGTTTTCATTGGTCAGCTCCTTTCAAAAATCTGGGAATTCCCATTCATACCTGCTCCGCGACGCCGCGGAGTCTCATTTTATACAGTATATCAAGCCTACCTCGTATATGCAATTGATGATGCCTCTGGTTATGGAAATAGGGTGTGGCCGGATTTTTTGGCAGGCGATTTTAAGCTCATTTTGGCCTTTCGGAAATTGGCTTTGTTTGGGTTTGTTTTTTGGGGGCTGAGGGCGGTTTCATTTTCATAATCCTTTTGTAAAAAAGCGTTTACGTTCATTTTGGGCCTTTAACGAAATTGGGTTTGTTTTTTCGGACTGCGAAATCATCGTTTTTTCTGTAATCCTTTGTTATAAGTGAGTTTACATTCATTTTGGCTTTTTGGGAATTGGGTTTGATTGGGTTTGAATTGGGTTTGTTTTGACCAAGTGTCCAATCACTTATATTTTCATAATTCATTGTAATATATGGTTTTACGTTCATTTGCAATCCGCCTACGGCGGACAAGATTGGGTTTGTTTTGCATAAAAAGGGCTGATTTGTAGAGCGTTCTCGACAGATGTAGAGGGGCAAGTAAGTGAAGAGTGAGCTAAAGTGCCTAAAGTGAGCTAAAGTTGGATTCTCGATGCTGGATTCTGGATGCTCGATGCTTGATGCTCGATACTGGATACTCGATTCTGGATTCTCGATTCTGGATTCTCGATGGTTGTGATGGTTCATTGGTTAATTTAGTTAATATGGTTATTTGTCTTCTTATTGCCAGAGGGTAGAAAAACACTTCCTCTATAATTGGAGCTACCTGCACTTTTGATGCGAAAAAAGTCCTCGATTCTCGATTCGGGATTCTCGTAACTCGATGCCGAGAAAGCAGTTAAAAAATTTTTGAAAAATTTGATTTTTGTTCTGATGTATCAGCGTTTTTGATTGAAAAAACGTGGATATTTTACCTATTTTAACGCCTGCGGGCGGTTTATGTTTGCCTGCTGGCAAACATGCGGGTATTTTAACATATTAACAAACAATGTCAACAAAAAAATGAATAAAAAAGCACTTTTTTTAGCCACAGAGGACGCAGAGAGAATTCAATAATATTTAACCACGGATTACACCGATTTCGCGGATTTTGTTTTAGCCACAGAGAACAAAGAGAGCTATTAGCCGGCTTTGGCGTCTTTGTCCGAATCTTTGTTCGATGCAAGCATTTACAGAAGCTTCGTCCACAGTCGCCGGGTTCCGTCGAAGCCGGACCCCATTTTTGAAGCTGGCGAAAACGGTGTTTTATTAGCCACGGATTGACCTGGCGCAGCGTAGCCGCAACCTAAAGTTCGTCTAAACAAAATATTCCATAACCTATTGTAATTACAGATGATACAATCGCTTAAAACAAAAAACACGCATAAAAAACAAGAAGTTGACGGTTTGTATTACGGATTCACAATGATTTTATAGTCGCAGAGAACACAGACAGATTTTAAGCTGGAATTATTCCTTTGACAGACATATCCGAGCAGACTATTTTCACTATATTAGAAGAAAAGATGGAACGGTTGACGAAACAACTTGCTAAACAAACCACCGAGTCGCAAAAACTCGAAGTGACCATAAAGAAAAATCTGGAGGGGCTGGGATATGGCCTCTAACTCTAAGAGCAAGCAGCAAGGGCAGCGAGATCTTAAATGGAAAAGGAAATTAATATTTGTCCAGCGCTATTGGAAGGACAAGTTTCCTAGCAAGGATGATTACGATTTTTCCGTGTGGGCGATGTGGGAATCTCGTATCAGGAAAGGACACAAAGTGGAAGAAAATCTCATCGCTAAAGCAGCAAAGCGATGGGAATCCAGCCTGACCGAAGAGAAAAAGGAATTGATGCCTGATGATATGTTCGCCGATGATTATTGGCATGCCTTGCAGATTACCAATGCTATGTACGCTGCTTTGGTAGTCTCGCTGTGGTCATCTATTGAGGGTTTTCTAAAGGATTTGGCTTGTGTTTGCAAAAGGGCGCGACACTCAAACAAAAAGCATCCGCGATTTGATTTCAAAAGAATCAAACAATCCTTCAAAGAAATCGGCATCGATCTTAAGCAACTGCCCAAATATTCTACTGTTAACGCAATCAATATTTTCAACAATTCTTTTAAACATTCTGAAGGTTTCTATCGGCCCAAAAGTGGCAAACCATATACACATATAGACCCTAAACTGTTAACCAAATGGGAAAGTATTAGTAAACGTTTTGTTGACCTCAAGGAAATTGATTACACTAAACTACCCATTCGAGAACTGGTTATTGCTTGCAATCTTTTTTTTCAGAGTCTCTTATCGGCCGTAAAAAAGAATCTGGAGGAGCTGGGACATGGAAGCTAAGAAGGGTGTAATGATACAAGATCAGCCTCCGATTGTCCCTAGTTTTACCCTCTCCTTGCATGCCTAACTACAAAAATCTTGAAGGTTCCATCCCATTGCCGTATCAAAATCTAATTCCCATAAATTGTTGATATAACGTGACGAACCATCAATATCTGGAAAAAGACTCATCCGATTAATGTTCATTTTGTTAAGAAGCTTGAGACAGTTAATTCTATCATTATTTGGAATCATAATTTTTTCAAGGATAGCTCTGGCGCTTTTCGGTGGTCTTGCTGTTTTAGTTGTCTCTCTTTTAAAGTTTTTGCGAACATACGACTCTAAATCAGTCTTCTCTGGCATTTTCACAAAAATACCAGCTTGGTTTATTAAACGATAACTCGTTTCTCCCTTTGGTGAGAAAACGAGAGGTGCCGGCGAATCTTCAGTATTTTTCTCAGAGATACAAGTCACGGAAAGAGTATATACAACTCTTTTCTCCGGTTCTGTCCATTGCCCGGAAGAATTAATATATTTCTCTTCAAATGCAAAGAAGAGCGCGAAGAATGGTGAATATGTCCAGTCTAACATTGGTGTTGCCAGACCATGATGCTGTGCCAGCGCCCACCACTCGTCATCGGTAAGCTCCAGAAGATTGCTTGTGCGTTTCCCGCGCACTGCTTCCTTGAATGCATTTATATGTATTTCACGTGAGGTAGGTGGATGTTCAAAGTGGGCGGGAACACCACCAGAAAAGTTTGGTCGAGTTGGAAAACGTTGCTCCAATCTGTCTAAGGTAGATTCAACTTTCCACTCCGAGCACGCTTGACCACGGTAGATAAAGGCGGGACAATTCGAATGCTTGGTACGTATAAAATCGAAAAATTCATTCCATGATTTCAACTCGTGCGTACTTATCCCATTTTCTACATCATCAAGCATCAACAAATACTCCTCTCATTTAATTTTGCCACATAAAAATAATTCAGAATAGCCACAGTGTTACAATTTCCAATTGTCGATTTTCATATCTCTTATTTCGCTGCACTCTTCAAGATGTCCGCCTCACGCATTTAGGGACAGACAATAACAGAAAAGAAGGGGAAAGGCAAATCAATTTATTATTTATGATTTATTATTGATTATTTGGTTTGAGATTGCCGCGTCGGCCTTCGGCCTCCTCGCAATGACCCCATTAGATTATAAGGCACTCTAACGGGGCAAGCCACCCCGTGTTGCCAGAAAAATTAGCCACACCCGTTACCTTGATGATTCTTTATTTAGTCAAGGCGATATTCTTTTCTATGGCCGGCACTAACTCGACCGGCCCCAGCAGGCCCGATTTACGCAACGGGATTTCCTTCCAGGGTTTTCCCGGAGTTCCGGAAGCCGTGATGTTCGTTCTGCAATAACGTTGGTCGGCTGGCAACTGCGCATCACCCACGAGGCGGTTAGACCAGGTGTTGGTGATTTCAATTTCGAGCTTGTTTTGGCCGGCTCTCACAGCTTCAGTGATTTCAACCCGATAAGGCGGTTTCCAGACAATTCCTAACGACTGGCCGTTGAGGAGGACTTCGCCGAGGGCCCAGAGCTGGCCGAGGTCGAGATAAAGCTTCCTGTCTTTGGCGAACAACTCCCGCGGAACTTCAAACTGGGTTTCATAGCAAGCAGTACCGGAAAAACAACGGATACCCGGATGTTCATGCTCGCTCCAGGACTTTAATTCCGTGAATATCACAGAGTCCGGTGCCCCCCATCCGGCTGGAAAATAGACCTTCCAGGGACCGATTAATTTCATCGCAGATGGAACCCGGTCTATTTCGATTTCGAGAGTCCGCCCATCCGAAGTCTTTGTTTTGTAAGAACCATTTTCGAAAGCAGTAACTCGGACCTCTCTTTCGGTAACTTTTGTCACATTAATTCCAGGAGCCAACGAAACCAAATGAGACCGGCTAACTGGTTCGCGAAAAACAACGAAGAGCGAACCGGTCGGAGCAAGCTGCAATGGAACACGAACGCCTTCGGGCGTTTGCTCGTATACCGATTGAGCCAGGATGGCACCCGTATCGGGGAACCAAAGTTCAGGGGCCTTGTCAGAGACCCTGAAATGGGCATTGACGGATTCGGCGCGCATCTTCTTGTTGCGAATAAAATAAATGTCCGCTTCCGGGGTTCGCCGATGAATGAAATCCAGGTCCGTTGCTCCTTTGGGTTCCCGCAAAGCGGGGTCCCTCTCGCTGGTATAATGGAAGTCAGGTCCAATTCCGCGTGCCAAAAGGATTTCTCGCAAGGAGCGGCCCCAGATGATTTTTCCGCTGCCATATCGATGCTCCAGCACGTTTTTCCCATCACAGTTTCCCCACAGTAAATCGGCAAGTTGTTTAACTTGCTGATCGCCGGTGGGATAGTTAGTAAGGCCGTTTGATTTAGCAGGCTTCGAGCCGACCACTGTGCCACCGGCTTTAACCAGTTTTTCGATTTTCTGCAGGACATGCAGGTCTATGTCTTCGGTGTCCGGTAGAACCAGCAGCTCGTACTGCATCCCGTCGGGCAGAGTGAACCGACCGTCCCGCACACTCATCCGGTTCAGAATCACTTCGGGATTCGCTACATCGTAGTCGTACCCGTATCCGAGTGACGGGTCAATATGTTTAGGAGGTACAAAATTAAAACCCTGGTCCCCGTAGTAGTAACATACATCCGCGACAAATAGTCCCTGTTGCAGCATGAACGAACATCGTGACAAGTAATCGATAAAAGGCCTGGCCTTAGACCACCACATTATGTTAGGGGTCAGATGGGTTCCGGCCCCATAGACCCAACCGGGTTTTCCGGCCTCGGGGGGTTGATGGGAGGAGGTATGCCAGACAATGTGATTCATTCCTTCGCAGAACGCCCGGTCGGCAGAAGGTTTGAGGTCAAAAGGACCATCCTGCCAATGGCGAAATCCGGTAAAGGCCTCCATGTGAACCCGTCGGCGACCATAGGTGTGGGCGGCGCAGGCGGTTTCCTTTACGACCCAAATCTGGCTTCGGTCCTGCCTCCAGGGCCAGAACTCGCCACGCATTTCGTCGATGGCTCCTAAAGCTTTCAGTGCATCAACAGGGACATGGTGTACAGGAGGGCCGGGACCTCCCGCTTCGGCCTCAATTCCCAGGTTCGCCCGGTTGGCGGTTTCGCTCGCTGTACGGTAATAAGCATCTACGAGTAGATCACCGAGCATTTTTCGATAGTCATAAAGGAACCGAGAAGTAACGTCTTCATTTTCTATTAGACAACCGGCCAGGGCAGGTAGATAGGGCGTCATGTCGTAACGACGGTATTTCATAAACTGTTCAATGAAGTCCGATGTCCATGTAGCTCCCTTCACCTCATAGCTCGGCAGGTAGAGTTGTTTCAAGGCTGTTAGCCTTAAATCGCCAAGTTTTTGTTCCAGGCGATCGATAATATATTGAATAAAAACCTGGGTAGCCTCATGGCTGAAGTGATCTGTAGCCAGCCCATCCGAATTCGGACTGGGGACTTTGAGCCTCTCGCCGGTATTGGCGCAGACAAACCGCATGATAGTCCATTCACCGGGCGGGATTTTCCATTTCAGGTTTCCTTCGGTATTAATCAGCTCCGTAAGGTCCACGATTTTGGAACGATCTTCAATAACCAGGGGAGGTAATCCGGCCGAAGCCCAAGACCCATCCGCTCCGGATTTTTTCCCGTCATAAAGGTTGGCTGCACACCATTTATTGCCTGAGCCCTGCTGGGAATTAAAACGGATTATATATGCCGAATCGTTTATTCGATCGGTTTCCTTCGAGGCGGCTATGTTGCGCCCACCGGTGGTATAGACCTCAAACTCAGCGAGCTGAACCACATTGAAATCCGGGTTATAACCGTTGTAGATTCGAAGCCGGACATAGCGTGCGCCTACCGGTGCGAAGTTGAAACGCTGAGGTTTCGTATTCGGCTTTAACGTGTCACGAAGAATTTCTTTGAAGGACTGTTCTTCGAGACTATCTGTGCTCACGGCTACAGAAAAATCCTTAGCGAAAAGGTGAAATTCTCCATAGCGCTTGGGATTATCGCTTTGAGTGTTATAGAGAATGATATGGTCGATGCGATGAATGTCGGTGCGTGGTAATTTGAAGATGAATTCATGGGCAGGTTGCCTTTTTGTCTCCGGCATAGCCAATACTGCAACGTTCTTAAAAAAAGCGGGTTTGCCATCCGGGGCCCTTGGGGCCTCGGGAGGAAGTTCCGGAAACGGAAGCACCCTGTCGTAAACGGCAGGTCCCTTGACCCGGATTTCTGTGTGGTACAGCCCCATACTTGCATGGTGTGGTTGTACCCAGGAACCGCCCAGGTCCCAGCTACTGCAGGCCGCAAGCTGGACATCGAGATCTAACTTACCGGCAAGCTCCAGGGCATAGGCAATGTTCTCGATGAATTCATCACTCATAAACGCCGGACCCGGTGGAGGAACGGCTTTCTCATCGCCCCGTGCACCCATGTCAAAGATGCAGAGACCACCAATACCCTTTTCACTGAACTGCTTTAGCTCCCTTTCCAGGTAATCGCGGTTCACATATCCATTCAGCCAGAGCCAGTATATTGATGGCTTGGCGGCTTTGGGCGGATGTAAAAATCCGGCAACTAACGAATTGTCAATATCTATATTTTCAGCCGCCCGTGCTTGTATGGGAGTTGATAAGATTACAAGTGACAGCAAAAGATTAATAGTATTACTATATTTCATGTTCACTTATTCTCCGGTGTAATAATCACACTTTCTAAATTCAATATCTCGGCGATGTGTTGAATGGTCCGGGCATGGTGACCCACGCCCAGTGCAAAATGATGAGTTGGTCCTTCGGCCACCCACCTTTTCAGAAAGGACCGGATATCCGGCTTGAAGAATCCCCGAGTATTTGTATTGCCTGTGGGCGGTATGGGGCCGCGTACACTTTCGCCTTCTGCAAGAATAAACTTGAACCGGCCATTGGCTGTGACTCCGATACTCAGTATAGTAATCGGGCCCTCTTTTATCTTGAATTCCACGCCGGCTCCTGATCCCGGTTTTCCGTGATATTTAGTCAGGCTGCGAAGAACAGGCTTGCCCTCGGCAATATTGATATGATGCGGTCCATCATGGCCAACCAGAACAAAGCCTTCGTTGAAATCGATGGGATGGAATTCCGCAAAGCTTCCCCCGATATCCAGGCGATCCATAATCAACATAGCAATACAGGTTTTCAAATCGGACTCACCGCACATGGGAAAGCCGGCGGCGGTGAGCAGAGAATTGCCCACAATCAAATTAGTAACCAATTCCCGCATCGGACTGGCCTTTTCTCCTTCGTAATAGTAGGCCAGTCCGTCCAGCTCGTATGTGTCGATGAATTTGTCAAGGGCTACTGCCACCCGCGCAGCAACCTGGAGGTCTTTTTCAGTCAGTTTTTCCGTGACGGGGTCGGATTTCGGGTCAGGTGTATCGAAGAGGTCGAGAATCTGTTTTTTCTTGGCCTTTATTTCCCTCTCGTTGACCGTACGTTCCATTTGAAGGAGTTCATCGGCCTCCCTCTGAACGATGTGACAACCAAATGCTGCGGTCAGCGCGGTATGATCCGTCTGCATGTCCAGCATATGTTCGATGGGATGACCGAAATGACCAATCCGGGCACGTTTAAGGTCATGCAGGACCATGGCGATGTTGCACCATTGGGCGATTTCTCTTTCTGCCGTTGGGTCATCTTCGAGGGTGCCTAAGATAACGGGGGGAGGTTTTTTCCCCATGCGTATGGCCACGCCGGTGAATTCAGGGACGGCGCAGAAATCATCATTGCACAACTGCATGAAGGTGGAGGCCCTGGAATAGTCCAAAGCCTTTAAGGGCTGAAGAGCGACCAGGACCAACGGAATGTCCAGTCCGCGAATAATCGCGCCGAATGATGCCGACGTGGCGTAGGTGAGCATGTGGCAGAATACCAGGTCAAGGTCCGCGGCCCTGAGTTTTGGCAAAAGGGCATAAGCAGAGTCGGCGTCGTCTGCGATGCCGAAATTTGTGACCTCCACTTCGTGGGTCTTGACACGGTCGACGAAGACATTTAGTTTGTGTCTCAGCTCCTCGAGCAGACCATCGAACTGGGACCAGTATTTATGAAAACCAACTCCGAAAATACCGATATTGGCTGTTCTTTTTTTCCTTCGCCTAACTTTCATGCTTTTTGCTCCTTTTTTCCTCTTAATAGCGTGTCCTCCAGCGCGGATTTAGGGGGCCGTGGAAAGAAGAGACTGGCCATAGCTCCCACGATGAAGGTGGGAACGATAGTAAAGGCCCCGAACCACCATTTGGGGATATCCGTGAAGATCCAAACGAGTGCGAGGCATACAAGTCCGAATGCAAGCCCGATAAGAATTCCCGGTAAATTCGCGCGCGGTATCAGCATCCCCAGCAGATAAATGGCCAGCAGCATACCCAACGAGGTCCCGGCAATTGCCGTAATGATTCCAAAGACCGTATCGCCGAGAACGGGAACAAGGATAGCTGCACCGATGACCACTATGCCTAATACAGTAGTAAGAATCCTGCCGACCTTTAATGGTAGTTCCTTACCGGACAGCCAGTCGTAGACAATGACCGATGTCACCCCATTGATTCCGCTGTCTATGGTACTCATAGCCGCCGCAAACAGCCCGGCCAGGATGAGCCCGACCAGCCCGACTCCCGGTATTTGCGTACCTACGAAATAGGGTAGGATTTGATCCTCCTTCGCGATCTCGACACCAGCAGTCGGCAAACCAACACTTCCCGGTTGGCTGTAGAAGGCGAATAGCGCCGTGCCGACCAATAGAAAAAGCAGGCCGAGCCCGGCGTTGATCACGGCACTAAGGACCACCACGCCCCGTCCTCCGGCCAGGCTACCGGCGCAAACATAACGCTGAATCATGTTTTGAGAGACCGCATAGCCGGGCAAGTACATGAACAGGCCAAAAGCCGCGGCCGTGAAAACGGTATTTCTGCCTGTGAAATTCTCCGCTGCGAGGAGGTTGGCGTTGAGGTGGAACATTTGAAATTTATTGTGTTCCTTCGCGATCGCCCAAAAACCCGACCAGCCTCCATCTATGCGACCGACAGCCAGGAACATGACCGCCACTATCGCCGTGCCCATCACGACCGCCTGCAAGACATCGGTCCAAATTACCGCTTTCAACCCGCCCATGACGGTATAGAGGGTGGCAAAGGCGCCGATACCGACGAGCGCCCAGAAATATTGGGCCTCGTTGAGTCCCATCACGGTTTGTAAGGTAAGGGCCATCGCATAAAGCATGGTGCCCATCCAGCCTATGGCGTACACGCAGTAGAGACCCGAGCCAATGCGCTGTGCGGGCAGACCAAACCGTCGGCCCAGATATTCGTATCCGCTGCTGACCTTAAGACGGACGAACATCGGCACGAAAATCCACCACAGAATAGGGGTGATGACAAACGGAATGAACAGAATGGTCAGATAGAAACTGAAGTCCTGGTAAGCCCCTCGTTGAGGAAGTCCCAGGAAGGAGATGGAGCTGAAACTGGTGGCGAACATCGAGACCCCGACCACGAACCAGTTCATGTTCCGGCCACCGAGAAAAAAGTCTTCGTTATCCTGCTGTCCCTTGGCGCTTCTGAAAGCCAGGCCAAAGACCACCGCAAGATACGCGGCGCAAACGCACCAATCTATGAAGCTCAAATCGGTCATTAAGCTGAGCGCCAACCGTAGAAAACAATCCGGAGATGTTTCCAATATAGCAACACTCTATATCTTACAGAAAGGTGCCTGGATGAGTCAAGGCATAATTAGTTCCTGTTGCGGAAACAGTATTTGTCATTCCCGCGAAAGGGCTTGTTGAAAAACTCGAGATTGCTTCGTCGCTACGCTCCTCGCAATGACATAAAGTGCGTTTTTAGGTCATTGCGAGCGATTTGAAAAATCGCGCGGCAATCTCAAAACGTCTCTTTTGAACTTTGGCAACAGGCCCGAAAGCGGGAATCCAGTTTTTCGCTCTGGACCCCTGCTTTTGCAGGGGTGACATCGTCGATTTTCATTTTCCGCAACAGATACTAATTAACTGAATTGATTATGACGGCCCCCGAACCACCAGAAGCTTTCGGAGTAGTCCTGCCAGCCTGCGAGGGCCAGTGTGCGCACGCAACATGCTCTGGAAGGAACGGATTGCCGGGGTTGGAAGAGTGGCACCGCAAAACTCAAAATCACTGATGCAATAAATGACCATTTAGCAGAAACTCTTTTTTGGCGATTTTCCAGATTATATTTTTCCCCTCGTTTCTTATCGTACGTCGTATCTCATGAACCCCGCAAACGCCGCCACAAAAAACACGACATTAAACAAAACGAGTATCCCCCAGTAAGGCAACACTTCGTTTAATTTGCTTCTCAACGCTTCCTCTTTGAACACAAAACGCGGCCGTTCACTTAAATCTAAAAAAGACTTCCAAGTAAACGTTGGGTCGTTTTTCTCTGCTTTCTGAACCTGTTTATCCAGATATTTCGAAAACTGTGTATCATATTCGCGTTGAACCTGGACGAAGTACTCCATACTTCGCAAACCCGTTCCCGTCAGATCTCTGGCAACATAAACAAAATTTGCAAAAGGTGAAATGCAAGCCAGGTTTTTCGCGAGCTTTGTTTGTAAAGCTGCTTTTGTATTCAGTTCTTTCCAAAGCTTGTTAGATTCCCCCCCTTGGAGACGCAATTGTTCTTTTCCTACCTTTTCAAACTCCTCACGGAATGCATCCATCATCGCCTTAAACTCAGGATCGGCGGCTGCTCGCTGATGGGCTGCTTCTCGATGCTCAGGGCCAGCATCTTTTCTACCAAGATACCAACTACCAATGCCTCCGAGCTCCATTGATTCAAATTCAGACCATAGTTCGCCGTAATGGCTTCTAAATCTTTTAACACTTTCGCGCATAGATTCCCGTGCGATTGCTTTAGAATAAATACTAATTTCTGACACGTTCCTTTCAGTTTCTTTAATCGATGGAATAGGACAAAGCTGGGCTGAAATATAGGGGCATAAGTTGGGAATCACCAGGATCAGTAATACCCAAAGGAAAAGGCAATTCAGGATCGAGGTAGAAGAATATCGGGAAAACGCAGATATCATAAGCCCCAAAAGATAAAACAACGTGATGAAAGTCACGGAAGCTGCGGTTAATAAGGCAAGTTCCGCCCAAGCCGAGCTGTCCCACTGAATGTTGGGGTTCAGGTTGATGTAAAGGACACCGACCAGAAGTGATAAGATAAATGGTATTAGCAGGCTGGCGGCACCTCCTATGAATTTACCCAAAAGAACATTTGTTCTGGATATGGAATTGGCTATCACTAATCTCAACGTACCGCTTTGTCGTTCACCGGTGATAGTATCGTAAGAAAAGAGAATTGCCAGCAAGCTCATAATAATCGTCACAATTAATAAGAAGTCAAAAGGAGGAAAGAGTATCGGCAGCGGATTATCATCAAAAGACTCCACATTCTCGTCGCCTGAAATGCCAATGATGAGCGGCCGAAACCTTTCCGGTGGCTTCTGCTCTGGCCACATCGCAATAATTCGACCACGGGTAGCATAATTGTCCAGGGTTTCATCCTGCAAATTTACCCTAAGATAGTAGTCCTCCATTTTCTGCCGGCAATCATTAGACAAAATGATAATACAGGCAACGGTAATAATGACGCACAAAACAAGACCGACCACAAACCGTAAATTAAGGATATTGTTCAAAAACTCTCTTGCAATGATTGTTTTTAACATCGATATTCTCCTTCGATTCAATTAGCGCACATCATATCTCAGGAAAGTCACATACGCCCCTGCGAAAAACAGTACGTTAAATAAAATGAGAATTAAAAAATTGCTCAGGCCTCCTTGGTCTAAAACCTCTTTGACTGAGCTGCGCCGGTAACTAAAAACCGGACGATCGCCCTTTTCATCATCCCAGTCCCGTATAATGTCCCTGTGTTGTAAAACCGCCCTTTTTAACCTGCGTTCTTCTGCCACACCTGTTCCCATTGCATCGGTTGCCAGTAAGGTAAATGCTGCAAGCGGAGACATTCGGGTGATATTTTGAGATACTTTTACCAGTCTATTGAGACGGTTGCGATAATCGTCTAAAAGTTTTTCGTTTTCCGCCCTGATGCGGTTATCGATTCGACCATGCTGAGATTCATCCGCTCTGTGTTTCTCAAAATCCCGTCTGACCGAGCTTTGTTCAAGTCTTAATTCAAGCCGCTGAACCGTCGGAATCCGGACAAGCTGATGGGCCAGAATATTACCAAGATTCGGAATCAGAAAGACGAATATAGCCCAGACAAATAGAGAAAAAACCAACGATGCGGAAGAATGATGCGTTAGGCAGGAAATCAACAAGCCTAAAGAAAAGAAAACAGCCAAATAGACCACACTGCTTAAGAGGAACAACCCAAGCTTTGCCCAATTACGGGCGCTCATTTCTACCATAGGTGATAAGGTCACAAAAATTGTGCCTAAAAGTACCGCTATGAAGAAAGGCAGGATAAAGCTAATAAATCCGCCGATCCATTTGCCAAGAATCAGAATCGGCCTTTTCAGGTTATTGCTCATCGATTGCCGCAGTGTTCCTATTTCTTTTTCACCGGAAACCATATCGAAGGCAAAGAGCATCGCACAAAGGGACAGTATGACCTTGACGACATACAGCAGGTCTAGTGCTGTGAAAAGCTTGAACAGATCGTTCACCGACTGCTGTTTACTGCTGACTCCGATTCTTGCAGAAGATCCGCCTCCATAGGATCGGCACAAATTCTCCTCCAGACCCCTGGCAAAGATAGACAAAGGTGTGGGTCGGATAACTGCGACAGACTCAGACTCTTGCCGTAAGATCTCATAATTATCCAGGGCCAGACAGTAATCGCGATACATAACGAATATGCTGACAAGAATCAATATTGTGGAAAGAATAATTATGATCGAAAACTTGTAACTGAGAAGGTTATTAAGTATTTCTTTTCTGATTATTGACTTAAGCATTGGTTTCCTTTCTTTATCGTACGTCGTATCTCATGAACCCCGCAAACGCCGCCACAAAAAACACGACATTAAACAAAACGAGTATCCCCCAGTAAGGCAGCACCTCGCCTAATTTGTCTTTCAACGCCTCCTCTTTGAACGCAAAACGGGGATGGTCACGGAGGTCAAGAAACCAGCCCCCTTCAGGTGTAGGCTCATTCTTGTGTGTCGCCTCCACGGCCGTCTCCACGCCACTTGCATACTCCCGGAAGCGCCAGCGATACTCGCGTTTGGATTCCCCGAAATACTTCAAGCTCCGCAGGCCTGTTCCCGTGAGGTCTCTGGCCACATAAACGAAATCCGCCAGAGGTGAAATGCCGGCCAGATTCTTGGCCAGCCGCGTCTGGGCCGCAGCCTTCGTATTCAGGTCCGCCCCAAGCTTGAGCATGGCCTTGTTCAGCGCTGTCCGCCGCTCCTGCCCAACCCGGGCGAGCTCACCACGAAAGGCATCGACCATGGCCTTGAACTGGGGATCGGCGGCGGCTAATTTCTCTACCTTTTCTGGATTGTCACTCTGCTCTTCCTGTACCTTGCCGAAACCTAACGCTTCGAATTGGGAAAAGAGTCTGCCATACTTGCCCCGGAATTGCTCGACAACCTCTTTTTCGCGCGGCGGCCCTGCTTCGATCCAAGCACGCTTGATTTCTTCTCCTCGCCTTTCCAACTCCCGAATCGATGGAACTCGCCGAAGCTGGGCCGAGATATAGGGACATACATTGGGAATCACCAGAATCAGGAGGACCCAAAGAAAAAGGCAGTTCAGTATCGAGACCGCCGAGTATCGAGACCACGTCGATACCATCAGCCCCAGGAGATAGAACACCGTGATGAACGTAATGGAAGCTGCGGTTAATAAGGCAAGCTCCACCCATGCTGAGCTATCCCATTGGATGTTAGGATTGAGGTTGATATAAAGTACGCCGACCAGAAGTGATAAGATAAATGGGATTAGCAGGCTGGCGGTGCCCCCGATAAATTTGCCAAAAAGAATCGTTGTTCTGGATATGGAATTGGATATTACCAATCTCAGCGTACCCCTCTGGCGCTCACCTGTTACGGCATCGTAAGAAAATAAAATCGCCAGCAAACTCATGATAATCGTCACGATGAACAGAAAATCAAGATGCGGAAAGAGTATTGGTAGCGGATTATCATCAAAAGACCCCAAACTCTCATCGCCTGATATGCCAATGATGAGCGGCCGAAACCGTTCCGGGGGCTTCTGCCCAGGCATCATCTGGTTGATCCAATTGGCTAAAGCAAACTTGCTCAGGAATTCTTCCTGCAAATTGACCCGATGGTTGTAATCGGCCAGCTCCTGCCGGTAATCATGGGCCAGAATGACAATGCAGGCAACGGTGATAATGAGGCATAAGACAAGCCCTATCATAAACCGTAAATTAAGGATGTTGTCCAAAAACTCTCTTGCAATGATTGTTTTTAACATCGATATTCTCCTTTGATTAAAATTAGCGCACATCATATCTCAGGAAAGCCACATGCGCCCCTGTGAAAAACAGTATGTTAAACAAAATGAGAATCAGGCAATTGCTCAGGCCTCCCCGGCTTAAAACCTCTTTGACCGAACTTCGCTGATAACCCAACATTTTATCATCCCTATCCTTTAGGTATTGCAAAACCGCCCTTTTTAACCTGCGTTCTTCTGCCATACCAGTTCCCATAATGTCGGTTGCCAGGAAGGTGAAAGCTGCAGCCGGAGAAATTCGGGTGATATTTTGAGATACTTTTACCAGTCTATTGAAACGGTTGCGGTAGTCTTCCGTGACTTGATTTTGTTCCGAGCGCGTGCGCTCGATGCGCGCTTCTCTTTCGCGCCCGTCCGGCAGTCTGTTGACCTCCATCTGCCCACCCAACGCGATTTGTCGACGTCTCAGCTCAAGCTGCTGAACCGTGGGAACCTCGACAAACTGACGGGCCAGGATGTTGCCAAGATTTGGGATAAGAAAGACGAGTATGGCCCAGACAAACAAAGAAATGACCAAAGACGTGGAAGAGCGATGTGTAAGGCATGAAATGGACAGTCCCAGGGAGAAGAACACGGCCAAATAGATCACACTACCGAGCAAGAACAGCCCCAGTTTGAGCCAATTGCCCGGATTCATATCTACCATAGACGATAAGGTCACGAAAATTGTGCCCAAAAGTACGGCCATAAAGAAAGGCAGGATAAAGCTGGTAAATCCGCCGATCCATTTGCCGAGAATCAGAATCGGTCTTTTGAGGTTGTTGCTCAACGATTGCCGCAGTGTCCCTATTTCTTTTTCACCGCAAATTATATCAAAAGCAAAGAGCATCGCACAAAGGGACAGTATGACCTTGACGACATACAGCAGGTCCGGCGCTGTGAAAAGCTTGAAATGATTATTCACCGACTGCTGTTTACTGCTGGCGATGATTCGGTGGCCCCATCCAAGTCCATGGGATCGACATAAGTTCTCATCAAGGCCCTTGGCAAAGATGGACAACGGTGTGGGCCGAATAACTGCGCCAGACTCTTGCTGTAAGATCTCATAATTCTCCAGGGCCAGACAGTAATCGCGATACATAACGAATATGCTGACAAGAATCAATATTGCCGAAAGAATAGTTATGACCGAAAACTTATAGCTGAGAAGGTTACTAAGTATTTCTTTTCTGATTATTGACTTAAGCATGGTCTTTCCTCTAATAACTTTTTAAAATCGATAACTCCCTGTGGTTTGTCACAGGGTAAAAAACAACGTATTTTTCCCTATCGAAATTCTTACATACCCAGCAGCTTGCTGCAGGGTGGTTCATTTCACAATTTAATGGACCGGCAGTCCAGACTGTTGAAAATTCCAACAATCGTCTCGATTTCCACAATTGTTACCTTTGCTTATAAAACAGCCTCTCCCATCATACAGTCTCGGCTGCCTGCATCTCGTGCATGTAGATTTCCTCGAGATCTGCGTGCTTGAAATCCTGCTTCTTTCGAATGGCGACCAGGCGGCCCTGCTTCATTATGCCGACCCTATCTGCTATGAGCTTGGCCCTGAATATATCATGGGTAGTCATCAAAATGGCTTTGCCCCGCTCCCGTAATCGGCGCAGTTGAGCCAGGAATTCCTGGGCGCTTGTGGGGTCAAGCCCGCTGGTTGGCTCATCCATCAGAATAGCCGGGGGGTCTTTCAGAAGTGCAATAGCAATACCTAATTTTTGGCGCATACCCTTGGAGAAATGCTTGAGCCGCATCCTCAGCGCTTTTTCCGGCAAACCCACGGTGCGCATCACATCGTCATAATCCTTCTTTTTGAGTCCCGTTTTGCCTGCCAGCTCTGCGAAGAACGCCAAGTTCTGCCGCGCCGTAAACATTCCGTAAAGCTGGACATTCTCGGAGACGTAGGAAACATATTTTTTGGCCTCCAGTGGAAACTTATTGCAGTCATGTTCGTTGATAGTGGCCGAGCCGCTGGTTGGCGGGATAAAATCCAGCAAGATATTAATGGTGGTTGTTTTACCGGCGCCATTTGCACCCAGCAGGCAAAAAATCTCACCCGGCTCGACGCTATAACTGACATGATCCAGGGCCAGAACACCGTCCTCGTACCTTTTTGTCAATTCGTTAATCTCAATCATTTTCGTTTTCCTTTCTTTATTGAGTTAATAATAACTGATATCCGAACAGTTTTCAATCATCGCACGTCGTATTTATTGAAGCGCCAAAACGCGACTGCAAAGAACAAAACGTTGAACGCAAAAAGCAGCAGGATATCGACCCAGCCTGCTCGAAGAGCTTCCGCCATAGTCGTATATTCGTATTTCATATCAGGAACAGAAGCCTTCGATTGGTCAAATCCCTCTGTCTGTCGTACTCGTATGTTTGGCCGCGGCTCCCCCATACGATAGGTCTTTACCACCCAATTGTCGTAAATGGCGGCTTTGACTTGCTCCTGGTACCGTTCTGCATTTTCAGTGAACTTGTCCGGTTCGGCCGGGCCCGTTCCGGCCAGGCCCGAAATAAGGTAGGTGTAGCAGCTTACGGGCGAAATCCTCGACAGATTCACGGCAAGAGACGCCTGGATATTGCGTCTGTTTCTGTAGTCCTGCTCCAGCTTGCGGATGGCATTGGCCACGCGCTTCTGGCATTCACTATCAAGGGCCAGCACCTCACGGTCGTATTTGGCGTATGCCTGTTTCTCTGCGTCAGTTCTGGGCTCTACCGCAATGTCTTCCCAGGTCGTTCCAAATTCCGTACAGCATTTCTCGAATAACTCTTCTCTCTTCTTGTTGAACTCTCCTTCGATATCCTCTCGTGCGATTCTCGCAGCAAGGTCAACGACGTTCCTGGACTCGATGGGATAGACAGCCTCTGCAATCATGGGACTGATCTTGGGTATTCCCAACACCGCCATCACCCAGACGAGAAACAGCATCATAATTGAGGCTATGGAGCCATGCGTAAGGGTGGAAACGCAGATACCAAGGCTAACCATCACCAGAATGAACAGGAGCGTAATCAATATTATAACCAATAAGGCGAACCAGAGCCCGGACGACCAGACAGATATGGCGGATGACGTATTCAGGATTATCAGAGCGGCCAAAAAAGCAATGACGAATGGAACGAGCAAAACAATGTAGTTGCCCACGATCTTCGCCAGAAGGATCTCGCCCCGTCGGATAGAGCTTGAAATCATCAGCCGTAGCGTTCCCCTTTCTCGTTCACCCGAAATACGGTTAAAGGTGAAAATCAACGCTGCCAATGAGACAATGAAGCTCACATTGAAAAGATAATCTGCCTTCCCGAAGAGGAGCGATTCGGGATTGTTAATACCTGGCTCTTTGGCCGCACGAACCAAACCTGATCTGGAAGTAATAGCTTTATCCGGCATAAAAGGATCGAGACCCAGCGCGAATATGCTCAGCATTGACGGCGGTCTAAAGCCTTGTGCTTCCACATCTGGACCTACATCCTTTCCATAATGCTGACGATACATCTGGTGTTCCTGCTGATAATTCGCCAGCCGCCGTTCATAGTCTTTTCGGCTGACATACATGCCCAGAGGAATCAGAATCAGGAACAGTGCCGTCACGATCCAAAAACGCAAGTCCAGAATTGTTTCGGTGATTTCCTTTTTTATAAGAGTTCTAAGCATTTTTTTGACTCCTTCTTAAACGAATTATTGATTCATAAAGACATTCCAATTAGCGCACGTCATAGTTTCTGAACTTCAAGAAAGCTATACAGAAAAACAAGATGCTGAAAAGAAACAGCAGAAGTATGTCAATCCACACAGCTTCGAGAGCTTCTGGCAGATTAATATACTGATAACGCATATCCGGAATAGAAGCTCGCTTCGTGTCAAAGCCCTTAATCAGCAGAAACTCCTTCTTAACGATTTTCCAGATCATTTTCTGTCCTCGAGTTGCTTACCTTCGGCTTAGTTTTACTCCCATGAATACTATGCCGGTTATCAGTGCAACCAGCCCCAGAACCAGTATTAGTGTAGCGGTAATATTCGTCTTGGCGTTGATGCGGATTTTGAGCCGTTTCTCCAGTGCCTCTACGACCTCGCTGCCGCTTTGGCCCCTTGCCTCGATCGTGGCCTCATATTCGCCTACTCCGACATCTGTTCCAGGTTGCAAGTGGATTTCTATCTGTTGTTTTTCGTTAGTCAGTAGTTGTTCGATGTTGTTAGGTTCCACCCGGGCTTCCCAGTCTAAAGGTGGCAATATCTCCGGAATAATATTGAATAATGTAAGAGTTCCGTCATTATGCAGGTCGGCCCTGATACGTACACCCTGCTGCGGCTTTATTTCCACAAAAAGATTGTTTATCAGAATGTCCAGCCGACCGGTTCCCTTGGGGGTGAGGGTTAGGTCCACTCGAGCAGCCTCGATTGCTTCGAGCTCCTTAACCGGGATAGTACCGGCCATATATTTACGTTTGAGCTTATTGATACTATCAAGCTGAGTAGATGTGGCTATCCATGCCTGAAATTCGATCTTTTTGTCGATCATACTAACATCGAGTTTTTGTGGGATTGAAACGTTTAGGTTCAGGTTGTGTTTGCTGACTTCTTCGGAAAAACGGACACTGGTGATACGAGCACCGCCTTCGATAAAGAAACAGTTGATTTGTGGCGGCATATTGGTCACGCATAGAGTAAAGTTACGCTCGGACGTCACCAGCATCTCAAGATTCAATCCGTAGCCAATGTCACTTCCGAGCTGGCCTTCGAGAGAAAACTGCAATGCTACAGCAGTAGGTATCTCTTGGGACGATTCCTTTTCAAGGAAAATCATTTCCATTACGGTCTGGTCCAGGTATTGTAATTTAACTCCCGCCTCCTGGACATCAGTGAGTAATGTAAAGGTAAGCTTTTTTTCCTTACCGTAAGGCAGTACGGGTATTATCTCTTCGTAAGGTTTGCCTA
>Ga0307378_10001635_pt1 | contig 35950 bp, 24 predicted proteins | sample UN1MG_FD_202238 | JGI IMG/M metagenome (GOLD analysis project Ga0307378, IMG submission 202238) | Soil microbial communities from Risofladan, Vaasa, Finland - UN-1 | ecosystem: Environmental > Terrestrial > Soil > Coastal area > Acid sulfate soil | place: Finland: Risofladan, Vaasa | collected... | reverse complement strand
GCGCGGGTGGCTGAGCCGATCGGCCGGGTCCGGCTCCCGCGCCAACTGCTGCGGGAGTTGATCGGGCAAGCGCCGAGCCGCTACGAAATCAAGGGTCTGGATGGGATCGTGCGCGAAGTGGGGGACGGCCGGCAACGAGGGCTGGCGATCACCAACGACCCTTGGATCGTCGACTATGCGACCCGGCAGCCCCGTCGGCCGTGCACCGAGGACGTCCGCCGCAACACGATCATCGGGCAGAGCCTGGAACGCGTTTTTGCCATGTCCTGCATGGACTTCCCCATGAGCGACGTGCCGGGCGCGAATTCCAGCCTGCGGGCCTTGGAGGTCCATCTGCTCCACCACGCGAAGCACAACTTCGCGCTTCCTACCTCCGTCCAAAGCCTTCAGCGCTGGCTCCGGATCGGCCGGATCCTCACGCGCGGCGCGGAGTTGCGGGGCAGCCGCCTGTTCAGCGTGGGCGTCGCCTCGCTGACGCCGCTGACCCTCACGGCGATGAACGTAGAGTTCCTGCGCATCGCTTGTGAACACGATTTTCCCGTCATACCGACCGTGTGCCCGACCGCCGGGATGACGAGTCCCTACACCCTGGCGGGCACGCTGGCGCTGGGCCACGCGGAGATCCTGTTTCTGCTGGCGATCGCTCAACTCCATCGGCCCGGCCATCCGTTCCTCTACGCCTTCGGCCCGGCGGTGGGGAACATGCGAAACGGCGCATGCCTGTACTACACGCTCGACAAGGTGCTATGGAAGCTGGCCGCGGTACAGCTCGGCAAGTCGTGCGGCCTTCCCGTCAGCGCCGAGTGCGGCGGCACGATGGTGCACCGGCTCGACCAGCAGAGCGGCGCCGAAGGCATGCTCTTCATGCTTGCGGCCGTGACCTCGGGCGCCGATGTCCTGGCCGGCTTCGGCTCCACGCACAACGCGGTTGGGCACTCCACCGAGATGATGCTGATTCAAGACGCCTACGTCGAAGCGGCCCGGCACCTGCGGCGGGGCATCCCAACCGACGCGGCGCACCTGGCGGTCGAATCGGCGGTGCGCGTCGGACCGGGCGGCGAATGCTTGACCGACCAGTCGACGCTGGATTACCTGCGCCGGGGCGAGTTTTTCAGCCAAGAGATCTTCGATCACACGGGCGATTCGACACAATCGCGGTCGATGCTCGAGCGGGCCCATGAAAGGGTGGAGTCTCTGGCGGCCGGTTTTCGCTCGCCGGTCCCGGACGACGTCCGGGAAGCGCTCCAGCGGTTCTTCCGCGAAGAGACGAGCGGCGGGTAGGCGTCGGCCTCCCGTCCGTTACTGACCAACGACGTGTTGCCGGAATACGAGCCTTTCCTGACGTGCGATTTGGCGGCGGTTCGGCCGGCTTTCGAACCTGGCGGTAGCGCATCGTGGGGGGCGTCATGCTAGGATTAGGATCGCAGAAACAATAAGTGGGGCACGATTCCATCGTGCCAGGCACGTTGGAAACGTGCCCCACGGCCATATCGCGACAGTTGTTTCTTGCGCGATCCTTAGCGTTGCCTTCGCGTTGAGCACGTGGTGGGAATCGGTGGGCACTGGGCGTCAGGCGCGGCCTTGCCGAGTTGACATGTTTCCTTGGTTGAGCCGGGGAAGCCCGGCCAAAGGAGTCGTCCGATGCGTGCGGTATCCAAGGAGTCCGTGATTGCGGCGTGCGTGCTGGTGGCCCTCCTGTGCGGCGCGCTGTACGGGATCGCCGCGGAGGAGGACGCGGCGACGGAGCTGCCCCAAGGCGTGGAGGCCGTCTGGGACCTGGAGGCGGCGTATCGCGAGGCCACGGAGACGCGGGAGCGGGTGTCGATCAACGGCCTCTGGCGTTGGCAACCGGCCCGTAACGGCTCGGACGCGATCCCCGGCTCGGGATGGGGGTATTTCAAGGTCCCGGGGTGCTGGCCGGGAATCACCGACTACATGCAGAAGGACTGCCAGACGGTCTATGCTCATCCGAGCTGGAAGGACGAGGACCTGGGCGGCATCGCCGCGGTCTGGTACCAGCGGGAGATCACCGTACCCCGCCAGTGGACCGGCCGCCGGATCGTCCTAGAGGCCGAGTACGTCAACTCCTTTGCTGCGGTGTACGTCGACGGCAAGCAGGTCGGCGAGATACGGTTTCCCCGGGGCGAGGCGGATCTGACCGCGGCGTGTCGGCCGGGCCAAAGTCACGTGCTCAGCATGCTCGTGGTGGCCATGCCCCTGAAGGGCGTCATGCTCTCCTACAACGACACGGCCTCGGCCAGGCAGGTCAAGGGCCGGGTGGCGCGCCGCGGCCTGTGCGGCGACGTCTACCTGGCGAGTGCGCCCCGGAGTGCGCGCATCAGCGACGTGAAGGTGGTCACGTCCGTGCGCAAATGGCGGATCCGCTTCGACGCGGCGATTGAGGGCCTTGCCGACCAGTCGAGGTACGTCCTCAAAGCCGACGTTGCGGAGGGAGACCGCACGGTCCGGCAGTTCACCAGCGAGCCTTTCGGGAAAGCCGACCTGAAGGATGGCCGCATCACCCTCACCGAGGAGTGGAAACCGGAGAAGCTCTGGGACGTCCATACGCCCGAGAACATGTATCACCTCCGTCTTTCTCTCATGGAAGCTGGTGGGGAAGTGCTCGACGCCGGCCTGCCCGTGCGCTTCGGGTTCCGGGAGTTCTGGATCGATGGCCGGGACTTTTTCCTCAACGGCACCCGCATCTTCCTGTCGTCAGTTCCGCTGGATAACGCCCAGGTCGGCGCCGCCTGGGCCAACTACGACGCCGCCCGAGAGAGCATCGAGCGCCTGAAGGGCTTCGGGATCAACTTCGTCTACACGCACAACTACGGCTGCCAGCCGGGCGATCATTTGGGTTTTGAAGAGGTGCTGAGGGCCGCGGACGACGCGGGGATGCTGGTCGCCTTCTCCCAACCGCACTTCGGCCACTACGACTGGGAGAGTCCGGATGCCGACCGGGCGAACGGTTACGCCCGGCACGCGGCGTTCTACGTGGGCGTGGCCCAGAACCATCCGTCGGTCGTGGCCTACTCCACCAGCCACAATGCGACCGGATACGCCGAAGACATGAACCCGGACATGATCGACGGCATCCAGGGCGATCGCAGCGAGTGGTCTGCCCGAAACGTGGCCCGCGCCCGGCGAGCCGAGGCGATTATCAAGGGCCTCGACCCCGACCGGATCGTCTACCATCATTCCTCGGGCAACCTGGGCCCGATGCACACGGTCAATTTCTACACGAACTTCGTCCCCATCCAGGAGATGTCGGACTGGTTCGAGCACTGGGCGACCGAGGGGGTGAAGCCGGTTTTCACCTGTGAATACATGGTGCCCATGCCTTGGGACTGGACGATGTACCGGGGCTGGTACCAGGGCCACCGGGAGTTCGGCAGCGCCACGGTGCCGTGGGAGTTCTGCCTGGCGGAGTGGAACGCGCAGTTCTTCGGAGATCGGGCCTACCACATCAGCGACCAGGAGAAGGAGAACCTCCGCTGGGAGGCGGAGCAGTTCCGGGCCGGCCGCCTCTGGCATCGTTGGGACTATCCCCATCAGGTGGGATCAAGCGATTTCGAGGAACGCTACCCGGTCTACGCGATGTACTTCGCCGACAATTGGCCCGCCTTCCGAACGTGGGGCGTATCGGCCAACTCCCCGTGGAGCCACGGGCACTACTGGACGCTCCGCGACGGCGTCGAGACGGGCCGCAAGGACCTCCCGGTCGATTGGCAGGGCCTCCAGCGGCCCGGCTTCAGCCCGGACTACGTCGAAGACCGCTACGAGAGGATCGACCTGGCCTTCGAGCGTTCCGACTGGATTCCCACGGTGGCCGCGCGGGCGATCCTTCGGTACAACCGGCCGCTTCTGGGCTACATCGCCGGCAAGCCGGGGGCGTTCACGAGTAAGGATCACAATTTCTATGCCGGCGAGGTCGTCGAGAAGCAGCTCATCGTGATCAACAATTCCCGAGAAACGGTGACGTGCGCCTGCGCGTGGTCGTTCGGCCCGGCGGGGGCCGCCGCCGGCAGCAGGGAGGTTACCCTGCCGACGGGAGAGCAGGAGCGCATTCCGCTGCGCCTCGAGCTGCCGGACACGCTCGATCCGGGCACGTACGAACTGCGCGCCACGTTCCGGTTCAGCACGGGCGAGACGCAGGAGGACTCCTTCTCGATCGATGTCGTGCCACGCCCGGCGGCCCCCCGGGTGAATGCGGCGATCGCGCTTTTCGATCCCAAGGGCGAGACGAGCAAGCTGCTGGATGGGATGGGAATCCGATGCCGCGAGGTGACCGCGGAGGCCGACCTGTCGGCGTACGACGTGTTGGTCGTGGGAAAGAACGCGCTCTCGGTCGACGGGCCGGCGCCGGACGTGATGCGCGTCCGCGATGGGCTGAAGGTGCTCCTCTTCGAGCAGACGCCGGACGTGCTGGAAAAGCGGTTCGGGTTCCGCGTGGCCACGTACGGTCTCCGATGGGTCTTCAAGCGGGTGCCCGATCACCCCGTTCTGGCGGGGGTCGGCGAGGCGCATCTGCGCAACTGGCGCGGGGAGGCCACGGTCGTCCCGCCCCGCCTGGAGTACCGGATCAGCAGCGAGTTCGGCGCCCCCACGGTCCGGTGGTGCGGCATCCCGGTCACCCGGCTCTGGCGATGCGGCAGCCGCGGCAACGTCGCCACGGTGCTGATCGAGAAGCCGGCCCGCGGTGATTTCCTGCCCATCCTCGACGGCGGCTACAGCCTCCAGTACAGCCCGCTCATGGAATACCGCGAGGGCAAGGGGATGGTGCTTTTCTGCCAACTGGACGTGACGGGCCGAACGGAGAGCGACCCCGCGGCTGAGACGCTGGCCCGAAACGTGCTCGGTTACGTCTCCACGTGGAAGCCGGCGCCAAGACGCAACGCCGTCTACGTCGGCGACCCTGCCGGGAGGACCCATCTGGAGTCTGCGGGCGTCTCCGTGAGTCCCTACGAAGCCGACAAGCTGGCGGCCGACCAGGTCCTCGTGGTGGGGACCGGCGGCGGACGGGAACTGGCCAAGAATGCGGACGCTATCGCCGACTGGCTCAAAACGGGCGGCCACGTGCTGGCCCTCGGGCTCGACCAGCAGGAGGCAAACGCCTTCCTGCCGATGAAGGTGGAGATGCAGAGCGGAGAGCACATCGCGGCCCATTTCGATCCGTTCGGCGCGGGCTCTCTGCTGGCGGGCGTGGGACCCGCGGACGTCCACAACCCCGCCCCACGGGAGCTGCCCCTCGTGTCCGGAGGCGCCTTCACAATCGGCAACGGCGTCCTGGGGAGAGCCAAAAAGGAGAACGTCGTCTTCTGTCAACTCGCGCCCTATAGCATCAGCAAGGGCCGGGGAGCAGTGCCCTCTCTCACCGTGAACGAAGAGGATGCCGCGTACGGCAAGCAAAGCGCGCTACTGACCATGGGTACGGTGCCGTGGGGCCAGTTCGGACAAAAGGTCGAGGCCGGGGAGGTCGGCAAAACCTACACCTTTGCCGTCTTCGTCAAGAGCCTCGACGGGCCGGTCCGCGCCCGCCTCGAGGTCGAGCGGGCCGGCAGCCCGTGGGACAGGGCGGCGCGGGGCGACGACGTCGCTTTCGACGCAAACGCCTGGACCGAGTTGCACGTCACCTTCAAGGTCGACAAGCCCTACCCGGAGGGTTGGTCTGCCTACATCCACTGCGGCCAGGAAGGCGCGCGATTCCGGGCCGACCTGTTCCGGCTCCACGAAGGTGACTATGTACCCGTGAAAACCCCGGCCGCGGGCGAGGGTGCGCGAGCGGCGTCTGAGACCGAGAACCTCTTCACCAACCCGAGCTTCGAGGCCGGGACCGAGCCGTGGTCCTTCTCCTACCGCACGGAGCAGCACAACCTCAAGCGAGCCTATCGCCGAGCGTGCTTCCTCATGGCACGCCTGCTGGCCAACATGGGCGTACAGGGCTCGACGCCTCTTCTGGAGCGATTCTCGACCCCGGTGGGCGGCGGCGCCGCGGGCTCCGTGGCCCGGAACGGCGACTTCCGCGGCGATGCGGACGGCGACGGCATGGCCGACGAGTGGGCGTTCTCGTCGGGCTCCAAAGAGGCCACCTGCACGCGCGAGAGGATGCGGGAGGGCGCCGACGCGTGGTCTCTGGCGCTTGAGTGTCCGCCCGTCGAAGGCGAGAAGATGCCGAGCGTCATGCTGGCCCAGTACGACGTGCCCGTCACCAAGGGCCAATGGTACCATATTTCCTTGAAGGCCCGTGCCGAACGCCTGGCCGCCAACAGCGTTACCATGACGATCACCAACATGGCCAACTGGCGGTCGTTCTTTGAATACCAGCGCTTCGCGCCCGGGCCGGCGTGGGAGCAATTCAGCTTCGAAGTGCAATCCAGCGACACGGCCGACGAGCGGACGCGGTTCCAGATCTGGTACAGCGGGGCCGGAAAGCTGTGGCTTTCCGACGTGCGCGTCGAGCCCATCAGCGATCCGGCGGAAGGCCGGTGGCTCGAAGGGTTCTACCTCGACGTGCCGCAAGAGTGGGATGACCCCTACCGGTTCTTCCGCTGGTAGAAGGGGAGGCGCGGATCGATGCGCTGAAGTCGCCGAACCCCCAAAGGTCGCTTGCTTCGGGGCTAGGCATGGGAGCGCGCCATGCTAAGGATCGGCCGAAGAATAGGTTCCCGATCTCAGTAGCAGGCACACGCCGTGTGCCGTCCGCCGGTTACGGCACACGGCGTGTGCCTACTACTGGGGAAATGCGGAAGTTATTCTTCGGGCGATCCTAAATGAGCGTGCGCGATTGTGGCACAGAAGACAGGGAACCGAATCCGGGAGGAACAGGGCCCCTCCGGCCTTGTGCCGGGGGAAAGGGGGGTTGGGAACTAGACGCGGTAGTGATCAAACCCTTTTCCCCCGGCACAAGGCTTGTGGGGCGTGTTCCATAATCGCGCACGGTGATTTACAATGGGCTGCGCCGTCGGCCCGGATCGGCTCTCGGCGGATGCCCCCTGGGGAATCCGAGTCGACCGGACGCCGCGCCGGCGGCACGTTGGCGGCCGGATCTTCGGGCAGGAAAGGCCGTTCGGCTGTTTTTCCGGGTAGCAATATAGGGAGTAACGGCTCATGTGTATCCACTGCACTCGTCGGCGTTTTCTCGGGGCAACTGCAATGAGCGGAATGGCACTGGCGGCGGGTCACTTGGCGGCCGAGAGCGACGCACCGAGCCCCCCGCCCTCGCCCGCTACGAAGGTCCGGATCTGCGCAATCATCGCCGGCAGCGCACCGGATCGTAGTTGGTGCCTCTCGGAGGCGGAGGTCGCGGCGGTGACGAAGCGCTTGGCCGAGGCGGAGGCGAACCTCGGCAACGTGGAGTTCGTCATCGGCCAGGCATGCACCGCCGAGGAGACCGCCCAGTTGCTCGAGAAAGCGGGGCCGGACGCGCCCGTGCTGGCCGTCAGCGCCGACATCTTCGGCCTGAGCAACTTCAACCGCGAGAACGCGGTCATGCCCACCGTCTTCAAACAGGGCCGGCCGGCGGCCGTCTTTCATCTGCCCGTCGTCGGCGGGCACGACTGGTGCCTGGTGAAGCCGTGGCGCGACGAGGGGCACCGGGTCACGCTTTTCAACACGAGCGACCTCGACGAGCTGGAGCGGGCGGCCGCCCTGCTGAGGGTGATCCCACTATTGCGCCGAAGCCGCGTGCTCTGCTCGCCGCCGTTCAAGGGCACGCCCGAGGCGTACGCGCCGGATCAGGTGAAAGAGCGGCTGGGGGTCGAAATGGTGGCCATTCCCGACGGGCGTTACGACGAGGTCCTGGCCGGCGTCGACGCTGCCGCCGCGGAGAAGGAGGCCCAGCAGTGGATCGACGAGGCGAAGGGCGTGGTCGAGCCGAGCCGGGAGGACGTCGTCAAGGCCGCGGGGGCGAGTCTGGCGTTGGAAAAGCTGATCGCCGAGAACCGCGCTCAAGGGCTGTGCGTCGGCACCTGCATGCGCTGGCTGCCGCGCGGCTTTCCGTGCCTGGGCTTTTCACGCCTCAACGACCGGGGCATCCCCGCCGCCTGCGACGGCGACATGGATTGCGTGCTGACGATGCTCATCTTCCAGCACGCCTTGAATCAGGCGGGTTTCCTGGGCAATGCCGGGGGCGTCGATACGTCCAAGAACGCCTTTCATCTCTCCCACTGCTCCGCCCCGCTGAGAATGGAAGGCCCCGCGAGCCCCAAGGCGTCCTATCTCTTGCGGCGGCACGCGGAGGTCCAGGGCGGCGCGGTGCCCGAGGTCCATTATCGCATCGGGCAGAAGATCACCTTCACCAAGCTCGTGCACCTCGACACCCTGTTGGTGTTCACCGGAACGATCATCGAGGTTCCCGAGGTTCCCAAAGGCACCGAGCGAGGCTGCCGCACGGAACTCGTCGCCGAGGTGGACGACGCCGACAAGCTCCTGGACAACTGGGGCGGCGGGGCGCTCGGCGCGAGCGCCAAGGACTATTACGCCTCCCTGCACCGAGTGGCCTACTACGGCGACCACACCCGGACCATCCGCCACTTGGCCCACCTGATGGGGCTTACGGTTGTGCAGGAGGGCTGACGGTCGACGTTTTGGGGATTCCCGAAATTCGACCCTGCTCGGCACGCTCCTATTGATCCTTGCATAGCAAATGCGCGAGGCCAGCCGACGGGAGGCCGGAAAACAAGGGAGTTCGGCCCGTTGGCGCGATCATTAGCTATGCAAGGCTCAATAGGGAGGCGGACCTGGCGCGGATGACGCCGGAGTCCGCCCCGCACACCCCTTCTTACGGGTGGCAGGCGTCATGGCCTCCGCCATCGTCCAGAAGCCTCTGGCAAAGGCTTCTCAACGCGCCCGATCTAACGAAGGCTTTTTGCGATAACGCCTTGCGCCGCGTGCGTTAAGTCGAACCCCTCTGTGGCAGTGTCCTGATGCTTCCATCCCAGTATTCCAGGGCTGGCGTGCCAATGCAACCAATCGGACACTTGAGCGGCCAAATTATCGGGGCCGTACGTGGGAACAGGGGGAGATATTCCCGTGCTAACCTATTCCCAAAGCAATGAGCTCCCGGCTTTGCAGATCCTGATTGGCTGTAATTGTCCCGAGCGCGCCCTTGCCTACTCCGGCATAATTGAACGCTGCAAAAGAGCAAGGCTGCCACGTGGTAAGCATGAGGGATCACTGGAAGAGGGTCTTCGCGTTTCAGACAACAGGCAAGCAGTGAAACGCATTCGCGTGCGATGCGACGTCATCGCTGGTTCATTTCTGTCCCACGTTTCCGAGAGGTTACACAATGAACATCAGAGAAATGAGATCAATTGTCGGTGCGGTCGTGCTCGGCTTCACCGTATTGGCCGTCACTCTCGCGGGAACCTCTCCAGTTGCCGCGCAGGCCCAGAAAGCCGAGGTGGACCGCACGGAACTCCCGATCAAGAAGCCCTGGTATCCACCCATCACGACCCTGGACGCCCGCGACGCCACCGCCCCTCCGGTGTTTCGCGTCGAAGCGCCGAAGGACGCGCCGAACGTGGTCATCATTCTGCTCGATGACCTCGGCTTCGGGGGCACCAGTGCCTTTGGCGGTGTGATCCACACGCCACATTTCGACAAGCTGGCGAGGGGTGGGTTGCGTTACAACCAGTTCCACACGACCGCGCTCTGCTCGCCGACGCGACAGGCATTGAAGACGGGACGGAACCACCATTCCTGCAACCAAGCGAAGATCACCGAAGTGGCCACCTCGTTTCCGGGTGCCACCGGGGAACTTCCCAACGACGTAGCTCCGCTTTCCCAGATGCTGCGCATGAACGGCTACAGCACCGCGGCCTTCGGCAAGTGGCACGAAACGGCAGTCTGGGAGATCAGCCCCTCCGGTCCGCTGGATCGCTGGCCCACGCTGCAGGGGTTCGACAAGTTCTACGGGTTCATGGGTGGCGAAACGAACCAGTGGAGCCCTTCCCTTTATGATGGCGTCAACCCGATCGACCCGCCGGACGAGCCCGGATATCACTTCATGAACGACATGGCCACCCAGGCCATCAACTGGGTGCGGTTTCAGCAATCGCTTACCCCCGATAAGCCCTTCTTTGTCTATTTCGCCCCGGGCGCGGTCCACGCCCCCCATCATGTTCCACAGCAGTACATCGACAAACAGAAGGGGCGCTTTGATGCCGGCTGGGACGTGATCCGGCAGCAGATCTTCGAGAATCAGAAGCGACTGAGAGTGATCCCGGCGGACACGAAGCTGGCGGCCAAACCGAAGGACATCAAGGACTGGGCCGACCTTTCGGCGGACGAGAAGAGACTGTTTGCCCGCCAAGCCGAGGTATTCGCCGCCTATCTGGACATGACCGACACCGAAACCGGTCGTCTCATTCAGGCCATCGAAGACCTGGGAGAACTCGACAATACGCTCGTCTTCTACATCGCCGGCGACAACGGCACCAGCGCCGAGGGCCTCATGAATGGTCTCTACAACGAGATGACCTATTTCAACGGCGAACCCAAGGGATCCGATGTCTCTTTCATGTTGAATTACTACGACCAGTGGGGGAACCCGGAGACCTATCCTCACATGGCGGCCGGATGGGCGGTCTGCTTCGATTCGCCGTTCACCTGGACCAAACAGGTGGCCTCGAACTACGGGGGAACCCGCAACGGCCTGGTCGTCCACTGGCCCAACGGCATCAAGGCCAAGGGCGAGCTGCGTTCCCAGTGGCATCACGTGATCGACGTCGCGCCGACCGTCTTGGAGGTCTGCAAGCTGCCGCAACCACGTATCGTCAACGGCGTTCCGCAGAGACCCATCGAGGGCGTGAGCATGGTCTACAGCTTTGACAACGCCAAAGCCCCGGATCGGCACCAGATCCAGTATTTCGAAATGTTCGGAAACCGCGGGATCTACTTCGACGGCTGGTTTGCCGGAACCCTCCACGTGACGCCCTGGGGCGCCCCCAAGAATAAACTCCGGGACGACATCTGGGAACTCTACCATGTGAAAGAGGACTTCAGCATGTCCGAAAACCTGGCCGCCAAACACCCTGAGATTCTCGAGGAACTCAAGGGCGTTTTCCTGGCCGAAGCGGTCAAATACAAAGTCCTGCCCCTGGATGATCGCAGACAAGAGTTGTTTGATCCCAATCAGGCGGGGCGGCCGGACCTGATGTTCGGAAGGAAGACCCTGACCCTCTACGAAGGTATGGGATCATTGCTGGAGAACGACTTCATCAACGTCAAGAACACCTCCTTCGAGATAGTCGCGGTGGTTGCAGGAACCGGCACGGACACCAACGGCGTCATCGTGCAACAGGGCGGCCGGTTTGGGGGCTGGAGCCTCTATATCAAAAAGGGGAAACCCGTCTTTGCCTACAACTACCTCGGGCTGAAGACCTACACCGCGGCCGGCGAAGCCGCCTTGCCCAACGGCAAGTCAACGCTAACGATGGAATTTGCCTACGATGGCGGTCAGCCGGGCGCCGGAGGAACCGCTACGATATCGATCGACGGGAAAAAGGTCGGCTCGGCCCGTGTGGAAAAAACCGAGCCGAATGTCTTCTCGGCCGACGAGACGGCCAACGTCGGCATGGACAAGGAAACCCCGGTCTCGGAAGACTACACGGCCAAGACCAGCAGGTTCACCGGCAAGATCGCAAAGGTGACCATCACGTTGAAGTGAATTGAAGTGCAACAGTTGTGCTCATCGAATGAGGTGGGTGGGCACGTCGGGACTCCAGAGGAGAAGAGAAATGAGAACAAGAGACTTGTTCACACCGGTCCTGGCCGGACTGGTTGCAGCCAGCGTGGTGACCACCTTCGGGGCGCAACCGCCCAAGATGAAGATGACAACCGAAATCCCGCCGGGGATCGCGATACCGGATCGAGTGGACACACCGATAGGGACCTTGAATTTCCTCGATGGTGTACCGGACGAGAAAACATCGCGGAAGGTCTATTACCATCTCGACTTCCAGCGAGGTGTGCAGGCCTATCTGTCCAGCATTCAGATCGCATCGATGCACGGAATGCGTAGAGGGATTCTCGAATTCGGCCCGGCAAACAAGACCGTGCTCATGTTTGCAGACCTGATGGACTCCAAGGCGCTCTTCCTGACACCGAACACGACGTCTATCTACAACGTGGCGTGGCTCGATCTGAAGGACGGGCCGATGGTCATCGACACACCGCCGAACGTGCTGGGCATCATTGACGATTACTGGTTCCACTACGTTACCGATTTCGGTAACGCGGGCCCAGACAAGGGCAAAGGCGGCAAGTTCCTGATCCTGCCGCCGGACCATAAGGGCGATGTACCGGACGGCTATCACGTGGCGCGTTCCGAAACTTGCGGCAACTGGGTCATCTGGCGTGGTTTCCAGGTGAATGGCGATACCCGTCCCGCCGTCGAAGCGACCCGGCAGCAATTTCGCATGTACCCACTGGCGCAAGCAGACAACCCGCCGGACATGACATTCATCAACGTGTCCGGCAAGAACTTCAATACGATCCACGCCATGGATTACACGTTCTTCGAGGAAGTGAACGAAGTCGTTCAGGCAGAGCCGAGCGAAGGCCAGGATCCGGAAATCCTCGGCCTGCTGGCTTCCATCGGCATCAAGAAGGGCACACCCTTCAAGCCGGACGCCCGGATGAAGAAAATCCTGGAGGCCGCCGCCGATGTGGGGAACGCCACGGCACGTACTCTGGCAGCACGCCCGCGTGAAGATGCCTTCTACTTCTATCCGGGCGAAGGCGTCTGGAACACGCCATTTATTGGCGGCAGTTATGAGTTCCTCAATAACGGTGCCCGCTTGCTGGATGCCCGCAGTTTCTTCCACTTCTACGCGACGGGCATTACCCCCGCGATGACCAAGGCGCCGGTGGGTGCCGGTTCGCAATATGCCGTGGCCTATGTTGACGCTGAAGGCGAAGCCCTCAACGGCGGCAAAACCTACGAAGTGCATCTGCCACCGAACGTTCCGGCCAAGGATTTCTGGTCCTTCACGCTGTACGACAACCAGACGCGCTCCATGCTCCAGACCGATCAGCAGTTTCCAGGTCTCGATAACAACAAGAAGGGGTTACAGCAAAACGCCGATGGTTCCTTCGACGTTTACTTCGGTCCCAAAGCCCCCGCGGGGAACGAGGGCAACTGGATCCAGACCATCCCCGGCAAAGGCTGGAACATGCTTTTCCGCCTCTACGGTCCGCTGGAGCCCTGGTTCGACAAAACCTGGCGGCCGGGCGATCCCGAATTGGTAGAGTGAGCCCGCTCACATTCCGGCAGCGACCGGGTTGGACCTGCTCACGGACGCGGAACTGAGAGCGGCGGCGCGTGCAGAGTCCGACGAGCGGACCGGCGGCAAGCCATACGAATCGCTCTGCGAGAGAGACGCGCCGATCGGCGGGCACCGCCCGGAGCATCAGGATGGCCACGATCAGGCACGGATGTCTGTATCTGAGTTGATGACGAAGAAGCAGCAGTGAAAGGTCACGATCACCGTGAAGTAAGGCGGAACGGTCCCGTCAACTTGCGCGATGATTACGGCTGCGCACGGTGTCATCCGGGGCCATTGTTTCGTTCGATCAATCCGGCGTGATGCCTAGAGTCGCACGTGACGACAAAGATATTGTGTCGATCCGCGTTGTCGTCCGATCACGCTGCGCTCATGGAGGGGCTAGCTGTGCGCCGAATCCTGCTTCTTTTCGCCCTTATCGTTCCTGCGTTGCCTGGGGCAAGCCTGGGCCAGGAAGTACCGCCGGAATGCCTCTGCTGCCGCGAGCACTTGACCGGCGATATGTTCGGCATGCGCCCCTGTCTTGCCGAGCACGGCATTCTCGCCGACCTGCAACTGACGCAGTTTTACCAGGGGGTCGCGGGCGGAGGCCACGAGCAGACCTTCCAATACGGCGGAAAACTCGATTACGAGTTCACCTTCGTGGGCGAGAAGCTCGGGCTATGGAAAGGCTTCACGGCAATGATGCACGCCGAGACGCGATTCGGCGAAGATGTGAACCGTGAGGCCGGCGTCCTGGCTTTTCCCAACACGAACATGCTCTGGCCCTATCCGGAGGAACACCTCACCTCGATCTCGGGGCTGTTCTTGATGCAAGCACTGAATGAAAGAGTTGCCCTGACTGCGGGGAAGTTCAACGGGATCGACCTGTTCAACATGCTGTATCCCAACAACGGTCGCGGCATCGATGGGTTCATGAATCTGTCGTTTCTGCTCCCGCCCACGCTTTTTCGGACCACGGGCCTATCCATCAACGCTGCGGGCATCCTCGGGATGAAGGGACAACAAATCCAAAGCGCACTGCTCGTATACGACACACATAGCTCGTCGACCACCGTTGCCCCCAACTTGTTCGACCAAGGAGCCGTGGTGCTCGGCTACCATCGCTTCTTCACGGACATCGGGGGCCTCCCAGGGTCACATGGCTTCCTGGGGAACTACAGCAATCGAACGTACACTTCTACGGATCCCTTGGATTGGACCATTCTCCCTGGCGAGGGACTCGCAGCCGGGCAACAGACCGGCTCGTGGACGTTGGCCTACTTCCTCGACCAGATGTTGTGGGTGGATTGCTGCAACGAAAAACGAAACGTCCGCTTGTTCAGCGTGTGGTCGCTGGCGGACGGGAATCCGAACCCATACCACTGGTCCGGCAACGTGCAGCTTCAGGGCAGCGGCCTGATCCGGGGACGGGAGTCTGACACAATGGGAGTCGGCTACTTCTACGACGGACTCAGCAGCGACTTCAAGCAGTTGGTCAGTGCGCTTCCAACCGTGGATCTGGAGGATGTACAGGGTGTCGAACTCTACTACAACGCGGCCCTCACCCCGTGGTTCCACCTGACGGCGGACTTGCAGATTGTCGACAACCAGAACGTCGCGGACGATACCGCGATCATCCTCGGCCTCCGCGCGAATGTCGATCTCTAAGGCGCGCTAAGTCTCAGAAACCCGTGCGGCGTAGGACAGCCCGTAAATAGACCGATCCGGACACACCGCTGAGGACCGCCGCGCGGATCGCGACGCGACCCCTGCTGGGGGCTGGAGTGTGCCGAGGACTTGATGCGTCATCCCGGAGCGGCGAGCACCAGAGCGTCTGCCGGGCGGGCCCTTCGACGGGGCGCGAGGAACCCACGGTGTCTTGAAAGACGCGTGCCCCGCCGCCTATCCCGGGCAACGGGCGGAGGTTCCCAGCGACTCCAAGGCGGCGGCCTCATCCTTGGCGATGTGAAGGACACGGTCCAGCCGGAGGAACTCCAGGGTCTCCTGCGCCCGCAGCCGAACCGAATGAAGCACCAATCGCCCGCCCGCCTCGTGGATGCGCCTGTGGGCTGAGAGCAGCCAGCCGATGCGTCGGGTGTCGATGATGGGGACGTCCGCCATACTCAGCAAGGCATGGCCGCCGGGGTGCACGAAGTCGTCGAGGTTGGGTTCGCCCTCTGGGGAAAGGCTCTCCCGAATCACGGGGGGCTCCAACTCGCAGACGACGCTGCCGGCTTGGGTCACAGGTAGAGGGGACTCATAGGTAGTGCTCACGGGGCGTTCTCCGTCACGAGGGGAAGTGGGCTGGGGTTACTGAAAGCATAGCTTCCCCTGCGCACTCCGCCCCGCACGAACCGCGTACCCCTCGTGGCCGGAGAGGGGTGCCGCTCCGGGGGGGGCGACCCGGTGGTTCCCTGGGAGAGTCGAATTGTCGCTGAAGACGACGGGTGATCGTCGCCCGGCCCGTTGTGGACCGGATTCGCCAGATCGGCGACAAGCCGTCAACCGGTCGGACTTGAGAGAACCCGATGCTCTACCGGTTCTCCGGCACCGTGGCCAGGTAGGAGCTGAGGACGCCGACGTTGGTGATGAACGTGTGGCAGTCGATCACGCGGCGCGTGGGGTCGTCGTCGCCGTGGTAGCTGAGACGTCCGTCGTCGACCCATCGGCCTCGATCGTCCAGCCCGGCGATGACCGCCTTCACCCGCGCGATCTGCGACGCCGATGCCTTGCGCGGCGTCTTCGAGGGCTCCCGCCGGAGCTGGCTCGGATCGAGCTCCACGAGCCGCTGGTAATCGCGCTCGATGCGGTCGATGCCGCTCCCCACCTGGAAGGCGTAGTGGGTCGGCATGTCGGCGTCGCTGTCGGTGAGCTCGTACTGCTTGGTGAAATAGAGGGGTTTGTTGGTTTCGAGCTCGTAGAACCGGGCGAGCCGGCCGTCGGGCAGCTCGGAGCGGCGGAAGTAGGCGATCGCCCGGGGGAGCGGCTCCAGGTACTGCTTGTCGCCGGTCTGGCGATAGAGTTGCAGGAGGGTGCGCATCACGCCTTGCGACTCGCCGCCGGTGATCGAAGGGGGCTCGAACTTTCGGGCCCAGGCCGGGTGCACGTCGGCGTCGTACTGTTGGGCCCAGGCCGGCTGGGGCTCGGGCATTTGGGCCAGGAGGATGAACTGGCCGGCCCGATCCACCGCCGCCCGATAACGCGCGTCGCCGTAGACCTCGTGCGCCATGAACATCACGTCGATCACGTCGCCGATCGCGTTGTCGTTGAACGTGTAGAACGCCGAGTAGTTCGCTTTGGGGTACTCGCGCGACCACGATTCCGGGTAGCTCGCATTCTTGACGGGGAACTGCTCGGGATCGCACGGGGCAACGAACCGCTGCGGCCAGGCACCGATCGGATACTGAACCGCGACGAGCCGATCCAGGGCGTAGGCCGCCGCCTCGTGGATCTTCTCGTCCGCGAAATCGAGCGTTTTGTCCAACTGCATCAGGAGCCGCAAGGCGGCTTGGGTCGTGTTGTCGTCCAGCGTGCTGGTGTTGCGGCGGCCTTCGGCGGCGGGCTCGACGCGGTAGGCGTACCGCTTGCGCCGCTCGGGATCGAACTCGATCCGGTAGTCCCAGCCGCCCGATTCGAGCTGTCCGCGGACCAGGCAGTACGCGGCGCGGCGCGCCGCTTCGAGCAGGTAGGCGTCGTCCGTGTCGCGGTACGCACTGAGGAAAGCCATGCCGACCGGCGGCGTACCGGGCGGCTGCACCCAGACCGTCGTATCGGTGGCCTTCCCTTCCCCTTCGCGGCTGGCCAGGTCTTCGCTGTATCGCCACAGAAAGCCCCCTTCGGTGGAGACCTGCCCGGTGAAGAAATCGGTGGCCTTGCGCAGGGCCTGGGCGGCCTGTTGGCGCAGCGCTGCGTCGTCCGACCGCGCCGCACAGGGCACGATCGACCCGATGAGCGCGACAACGGCTAACAATCGGCGATTCATCAGCTCCCTCCTCAGTGTCGGCACCGTGAACAGTTCGACCGTTCCAGCGGGCATGCCGGCCACCCGCCGGACCGCCGGTGCCCCTGTTTTAGCAGAATCGCCGGGCGATGCCAGATCCCTGCCCGCAACGTGGGCCAGATGCCTGGAGTACGAATCTGTCGCGACGGGTGGCGGGGCGGATTTGCGGGCGTCGGTCGGATCGCGTATTCTCTGCACTGGGGAGTCGTACGGCCGCCGTGGGGCAGGCGCGCGTTGCGGCCAACTCGCAAGGAGGAATCTCATGGGACTGTTTGGCAAGACCGAGCCGTCGTCCGGCGGCGTACTCTTCTGGTTCAACTGGCAAGAGATCTCCGACGGCGGCCATAGCTTCTACGGGGCCTACGTCTACAAGCAGTTGCTCCCGCACTTCGCACCGAACCGGGAGCAGTTCCCCACGGGCTACTACGTCTTCTTCGATGGCGACTTCCTGCCCCAGGGCCCGGCGCAGATTCCGTACGGCGGGGCCGAGGAGGCTCGCTGTCTGGAGGAGGTCCGGCGGCAGGGCGCCGACCGCTGCTACCTGGTGGCGGTCCACGGCATGGGCCCCGTGGACTTCGCGGAAGTCGACCGGGGACTGCGTGGCGGGGACGTCGTCGGGTACCTCGGCATCACGTCTTGTCCCGGGATCGACTTCGAGGAGTTCTATCGGTTGACCGGCAGCATGTCGCTGCCGATTGCCTTCCAGATACGGGGGCGGGCTTTCCAGAAGGAGAGCTTCGGTTTTGTGAGCGACGAGGCGTTGCGGTCGATGGGATTCGAGCCGTCGGAGTCGGAAGCATGACGCCGCCGATCTCGCGTGTGACGGCCGGAGTCTTCGCCGCGAGACCCGGCGGAACGCGAAAGTCCTTCTTCGCCCGCTGCTGACGGTCAACCGAAGCTTGCGGCCTCTTTTCGGCCTGCCTATACTGGTGGCTGAATCGTCCTGCGTCACTCCATAATTCATTCAACCCTGTTTTGCAGCGAAAGGAGCGTGACATGAGATGGCAAGGCTTGACGAGCGCCCTGGCAGTTTTGCTGGTGGTGAGTGCGGGAGTCGCCCTGGCCGCCGAACCGAAGGGCGAGGGCAAGTGGCAGTCGCCGTTCGACGGCAAGAGCCTCGCGGGCTGGGAGCAGCACGGCGGCAAGGCGGTGTACAAGGTGGAGGACGGGGCGATCGTCGGCCACTCCGTCCCCAACACCCAGAACTCGTTCCTTTGCACCAAGGAGCGGTTCGGCGACTTCGAGCTCGTGTTCGAGGTGAAGGTCGACAACGCGCTGAATAGCGGCGTGCAGATCCGCAGCAACATCAAGGAGACCGAGAAGGAGAAGGACCGCGTGTGGGGCCCGCAGGTCGAGATCGCGGCCTCCCCGGACGGGGCAGGCTACATCTACGGCGAGGCCACCGGCCGCGGTTGGCTCAGCCAGGAGCGGACCAAGCAAGACGCCTTCAAGAACGGCGAGTGGAACTGCTACCGCGTGCTCGCCAAGGGCGCGAACATCAAAACCTGGCTGAACGACCAGCCGATCGCCGACCTGACCGACGAAGAGTCTGCCCGCGAGGGCCTCATCGGCCTCCAAGTGCACGGCGTGGGCAAGCGCGAAGAGCCGCTCTTCGTCCGCTGGCGGAACCTCAAGATCCGCAAGCTGTAGCGACCGCGGCGCCTCGGAGCATGCTTCGTCGACGCCTCACACGTCGCAGATCCTCACCGCCTGCCGTAGGCTCTCCATCGCGTCGGGCCGCTTGGGGACGAACTCCTGGCCGACGTGGCCCGTGTAGCCGGTCTCGGCGATCGCTTGCATGAGCTTCGGGTAGTCGAGCTCTTGCGTCTGGTCGATCTCGTTCCGCCCGGGGTAGCCGCCGGTGTGGTAGTGGCCCCAGCAGTCGTGGTGGTCGCGAATGTCGGCCAGCGGGTCTTCCTTCATCATCGCCGCGTGGTAGATGTCGTAGAGCACCTTGACGCGCGGCGAGCCGACCTGCTGGACGAGCCGGACGCACCACTCCGTCGAGTCGGCCATGTAGTCCTTGTGATCGATCGAGTTGAGCAGCTCCAGGCAGACCGTGATCTTCTTCTTCTCGGCGTACGGGGCGATCTTCTTCAGGCCGATCACGCAGTTCTTGAGGCCCTCCTCGTCGTCCATGCCCTCGCGGTTGCCGGAGAGGGTGATCACGCTGGGGAAGCCGGCGGCGGCCGTGTCGTCGATCGACTGCCGGACCTTGGCCAGACACTCGTCGTGGTTCTCCAGGCGGTTGATCCCCTTGGCGATCCCGTGGCTGGGGGTCATCGCGCAGATCAGGCCGTGCTTCTCAAGCGCAGGCCACTGGTCGGGCGTGGTCAGCTCGATCGACTTGAGCCCCATCTCCGCACAGGCGGCGGCAAACTCGTCGAGGCTCGTGCCCGATTGCTTCATGTACCGCCGGTAGCACCACAGGCAGACCGACTGGTTGATCCGCCCTTTGAGCCCCGCCGCGGAGACCTCGCGGGCCAACGGCCAGGCGGCGCCGAGCGCTGCGGCGCCGGCCATCGAGCGGAGCATGGACCGCCGATTCAACGCGGATCCGGCTATCAGGTTTTGGCTGGGAGATTCGGCCATAAGTCACTCCTTCATCGCTGAACAAGGCCAGGCAGGACGTCGAACTTGCCCCGACGGGGTCTCTTGATGGTACCTTGGACGTCCGCCCGGGGCAACGATCGGCAGCCTGCATGGGCCGGCGACACCCCGGCGCCCGACGGCGTCCCACGGGGCCGGCCATTGACACACGGCACTCGCCGCAGGGAAGATGGGTAGGCAAGCGACCGCGGCGTGCAGCCGGGCGCGTCGGATCGGAAAGACTCCGGGTAAGTGGGGGTGCTACGATGGCCGGGCCCAGAATGACCAGGAGCGAGTTTCTGCGGGACGGTTCCTGCCTGGCGGCCGGGGCGATGCTCGGCGGCATCATCGCCCCCGAGTGTGGCCGCTGCGAGGAGAACGGGCGTGGCGACCCGGCGCCGACTGCCGAGGGCAACAGGCCGGGGGCCTCGTATTCGGGAATGTCGCTGAGACCCAGCCAGCTTCTCTGCGCCGTGTGCTCCCTTGGCGAAGCCGGTTCGGGACCTGAGCGCGAACGGCTCAAAGAGGTGCTTGCCAGGGTCCGAGAGAGTCCCGACGTGCCCATCACCCTGAGGTGCAGCGTGGGCGACATTTTCGGGTATCAGGACCCCGTCGCGGAAGGTGAGGCTCCCGAAGGCTTCGAATGCGACAGGAGAAGAGACCTGGACGTCCTTCTGAGGCTGAACCTTCCCCCGGGGGTCACGCTCACCGCGAGGATTCTTCTCCATCGCCTGCTGGATGGAATCACGACCGTCTCGGGAATCTGTGATTACGATACGGCCACGTCCGATGCTTGGAAGGGCTGCCCGAAGGCAAGAAGCGGACGCTACGAGAAAGCCCGCGAGCAGGGGATCGAAGCGATCATTCCGCCGAGATCCGAAGAGGAGATGGAAAGGGAGAAGAAGGCGTCTCTGGCGGCGATGGTCGAAGCGGAGGCAATTCCCGTCCGACCGCACATCCTCCTGTGTGCCGTGTGCCAGTATGGGGGCGGGGTGCGGCCGCCCTTCAAGCCGGACAACTTGCCCGAGCTCGTGCAGCTCATTCTCCGGAAGCCCGACACGCGGATCACGATGGCCCGAGGCGCCGACTGGATGATGTGTGCCCCCTGTCCGAGCCGGGCTTCTCGATTGAATGCGTGTGTCAACGTGAAGGGTTCCGGCGGCTTGACCAATCAACTGAGAGACCTGCGCACGCTTCAGAGACTGGGATTGACGTACCGCGCCACGATGAAGGCGAGGGATCTCTATAAGTTGATTTTCGAGCGGATTCCCGGCACGCTTGACGTTTGCCGGTTCGATAGCCCCACTCCTTCCGTCTGGTGGGACCCTTGTGGCGCGATGACGACGAACAAGCCGGAGTACGAGAAGGGGCGAGAGATGCTGATGAAGGAGTTCGGATAACCTCCAAGCGGCTGCCACGCGTTCTCGGAAGACGGCAATCCGCGGCCGGCGGCACTCGACGCGGATACCTGGCTTGGCGAACAGCCGAGCCGACCCTCCCCACCGACGAATGTTCGTCCTTGACTGTGAGCTTGGAGCTGAAGATGAACGACCGCCAGCGATTCGTCGCCACGATGCACTACGGGCCGCGGGATCGCGTGCCGATCTGCGACTTCAGCTTCTGGGACGAGACCGTCGAGGCGTGGTACGCCGAAGGGCTGCCGCGGAGCGTCAACCGCGATAACAGCGACGACTACTTCGGCATGGACCCGGTCTTCCGCTGCGTGCTCGATACCGAGACCGTCGCCCTGACCGCCCCGGCCCATCCCGACCGCTCGATGTTCGAGGGGGTGTTCGTCGGGCTGGTGCCGGAGTTCGATTGCGTCGTGCTCGAAGACCGCGGCGACGCCCAGCTCATCCAGCAGCCCGACGGGGTCCGCGTGCTCAAGGCCAAGTCGATGAGCTCCATCCCGCTCCACCAGGGGCACTTGCTCGTCGACCGCGCAAGCTGGCGGGAGCACTACCTGCCGCGGCTCGATCCGGACGACCCCCGCCGCTACCCGAAGGACTGGGACCAGTGCGTGAAGCTCTGGCGCGATGAGAGCCGCGAGCTGCCGCTGTTCCTCCCCGGCGGGAGCTTCTTTGGCTGGATCCGCAACTGGATGGGGCTCGAGGCCGTCTCGTATCTGGTCTACGACGACCCGGCGTGGTTCGACCAGATGGTCACGGCGGTGGCCGACTGCGTGATCGGCGTCCTCACCCGGGTGCTCGAAACCGGCGGGGTGTTCGACGGGTGCAGCCTGTGGGAAGACATGTGCTACTCGGGCGGGCCGCTCCTGGGGCCCGAGCAGTTCAAGCGCTTTCTCGTCCCCCACTACCGCCGGCTGGCCGATCTGTTGCACGCTCATGGCGTCGACGTGATCTGGGTCGACTGCGACGGCAAGATCGACGAGCTACTCCCCCTGTGGCTCGACGCGGGCGTCAACGGCATGATCCCCATCGAGGTCGGCACGTGGGGCGCCGACGCGATCGAGTTCCGCAAGCAGTACGGCCGCGACCTCCTGATGATGGGCGGGTTCAACAAGCGGATCCTCGCCCGCGACAAGCGGGAGATCGAAGCCGAAGTCCGCCGCCTCTCCCCGCTGGTCGAAGAAGGCGGGTACATCCCCTTCTGCGACCACCGCGTGCCGCCCGACGTGCCGATGGAGAATCACCTCTTCTACGTCAAGTGCGCCCGGGAGATATGGGGCCACGGCACGAACCTCAGGCCGATGCGGATTGACATCTGACGCAGATCGCAGGGCGGGTGCTTGCACCCACGCGTTCGATCTGCCGCTCGGCGAGCAGTACACCGCAGAGCCGCCTGCCACGCGTCGTTGGTCAGACCTGAACATGACGTCCGCTGACGGCACGCGCCGTGTGGGCTGCTACTTTCATCGAACGCCGTGAACGGTTACCCCCGTTTTCCGCAACGTCCCGCCCCACCGGGAGGGTCGCGCTCGGCCCACGCGGCCCATCCCCGTTTTCCGCAACGCCGCGGCCTATCGGGAGGGTCGCGCGTGGCCCCGCTCGCGCCCCGAATCCGCCCGCTTCCCGCCCGAGCGCGGGAAAAACTGGGCGCCCCCGGGGGCGGCCAGAAATGGCCTTGAGGCTCGGCGCTAACATGGTATGCTCGAACGTGTTAGGTAGACCACGTCACGCCCGAAACCCCCTGAAATCGGTCGTCCAAGTGTCCAACAATGGCCCCGGCCACCAATTGCAAGTCGTTGCCTCGAAACGAGTTATGTCGAAAACAATTGTTGGTCAGGAATTTCGAGTCTGGCCCGAAAATACAAGTCCTTGTCCCCTCCCACGTTGCGCCCTGCGCCCGTCCAAAAAGGGCGTTTTCCCCAGTACCTACCTTGCGCGCAGGTGGCCTATGACCCGGTAGCACCTGCGCTGGAACCCCAGCGCATTCACCATGGAACCCCAGCGCACTCACCCTCGGGCCCGCGCGCACGTGCGCTCACGGTATCTGAAGGGGGTAGTACCCCTCACACGTGGTAAAACGGGGGCGATGGCCGAAGTGACCGCGTCCAACAAACCCGGCCGCGCACACCGCCCGCGAAGCGGCCCGGCGTGACAGGAGCAACCTCCCGACCGGAAGCGGCCCAGGCGTCCGCGCCGCACACGCCTCGCCCCCCAGCGTCCGCCGTTTCAACCGGTAAAGATGACTTAGCGTCTTGCCAATCGTACGTCCGCCCGCTACATTGTCGGATAAAGGCCGACCGCGGCTCCCGTCGGGCGACACGCCGGCACGGGCCGCTTCGACGCGGGCTTGTCCAGTCTGTATAGACCGGATGACCGACGAGCTCCGAGACGGTCCAGAACGTTGTCGTCGCACGAGTTGCGAGGTTTGGCCTGCACAACATCGCAGGTGTTATGCAGAAGGAAGCAGTCTGCGTTTCCAGGTTTTCATGCAGACTGCATAATCCTTGTTCGGCCACAAGGAGCACGTCGCATGGGAGCGCAACTCTGGTGCCACGAGGCGCCCTGGCACCCCGATGCGGATGCGACGCTGAAAGCACTCCAAGCGCGCTTCTTAGCCGAGAACTATGACTTGCCGGCACTCTTGGCCCAGCACCTTGCGTGGGCACGCGAATCTGTGGTGGCTGCGCAAGACGACGGCGATCCGTATGGGGTGTTGGACATATACCAGGAGAAGGTGAGGTTACTGGAACGCCTGTGCAGCCACCCGATCCCCGACAGCCCAGAGGCGCAGATCGAGATCGTTCGCCGAATCAATGCCGACAGCGGGGAAGGTATCGGTAACGTTCTCGATGTGACCGGTGTGTCGAGCCAGCGGGATATTCAGACCGCGCAACGGCTAAGTCAGCAAGAGACGGCGCGCCTTGCGGGGGCCACTCAACCAACTCTTGCCCAGGCCAACAAGGCGGTCGGTAAGATCAACAAGGAATTGGGACGCGGGGAGTGCGTCTGCTTCCCGTTCTATGAGAAAGGCAAGCCGGTGGGCTGGTACTTCGTCGGCAACACGATTGACTGAGGATCCAGGCCGAACCATCGCATCCACGCGGAGCCGGCGGGCCGGGCCGGTTGAAAATGGAAAACCATCACCGCCGGCCCCGTGATGCGTGCCGTCATCCCAGAGTCTCTTTCGATCTGGTAGACAAACCGGCGGGCTCAGCTCTCGCTCAGTCGCTTCTCGGGCACCCTATAGAGCATCGCGTGGGCCTCGCGGAGCCAGTCGGGGATTTGGTCCTTGAACGGCGAGGAGGCCAGGGCCTTGGTCAGGTCGAGCTCGTCGACCCCGGCGGCGTTCATGCCGGGGAGCCAGTGGCCGATGCCTCCGCCGAGGAGGTTGTAGCGGGCCTGGGCGTACTCACGGAGGTCGTAGCCCAGGGCGAGGCTGCGGAGCCAGAGGATCGTGGCGACGTTGACGTAGCCGGGCGTCTTGTGCCAGTCGGGCAGCCCCTCGGTGTATCGCGGGGCAACGTCCTCGCCGATCGCTTCGCGCATGGCCGCTTCGAGCCGGGCTTCGATCGGCGGGAGCAATTCCTCGGCCCGGTCCAGTAGCTCGAGCGTCGTGAGCTGCAAGTCGAAATCGCTCGGCCGGGCAGCGCCGATTGAGAGCGTGTGGACCTCGGGGTGGGAAAGGCAGAAGAGGCAGTTGAACACGAGCGGATGCAGGGGCCGGCAGAGGCTTACCAGCTTGTCGGGCGGCCGGTAGAGCATGCCGCCTTTATCGGACGGGCTGATGATGAACACGCCCAGGTCGGCCCGGGCCGCCGCTTCGATCGCCGGCCGGTTCTGCTGGAAGATGTAGTACCAGTGGAGGTTCACGTAGTCGAACCCGCCGTCGCCCTGGTGGGCGATCGCGGCCAGGATCAAGTCCGTCGGGCCATGGGTGGAAAAGCCCACGTGCCGGGCCTTCCCTTCGGCGACCAGGCGCCGGGCCGCCGCCAGGCACCCGCCCGGCCGGATCGACCACCACAGATGCTCGTGCGTGTTCAGCCCGTGGACGGCAACCAGGTCGACGTGGTCGAGCCGGAGCCGCGCCAGCGAATCGCGGAACTCGTTGGCGAACTCCTCCGCATCGGCCCGCGGCGTGAGCTTCGTCTGGACGATGATCTCGTCGCGCGGGAGCTTGGGCAGCACCAGCCCGAGCTGCCGTTCCGACGAGCCGTAGCCGCGGGAGGTCTCGAAGTGGTTGATGCCCAGCTCGAAGGCCCGGCGGACCGTCGCCTCCAGATTGGCCTGGTCGTCGGGCGGCACTTCGTCCAGCGGCACGTCCTGCCACTTGTGCTGGAACCGCATGCCGCCGCAGGTGAACACGGGCATGCGGATCTCGGTTCGGCCGAATCGTCGGTAGCGCATGAGCGGGGGAAGTGTGCGTTCCTACGGGACGGGTCGACTTGCGCGAGAGCGCCCGGCTCAGAAGCCGAGGCCCTTGGTGTTCGTCTTGATGCGGCAGAGGACCATGTCGGCGGTGACGTAGAGGACGGAGCCGTCGTCGCCGAAGGTGCAGTTGGCCGTGGCCTCGCCGGGGTCGATGCGGCCGAGGAAGGTGCCGTCGGGGGCAAACACATTGACCCCGCCCGGGCCCGTGGCGAACAGGTTGCCCGACCGGTCGACGGTCATCCCGTCGGGCAGGCCCTTGCGCTTCCCGACCCACTCGGTGGCGTCGTAGAGCGCGCGGCCATTCGCGATCAGCCCGTCGGCGGTCACGTCGAAGGCCATCCAGACGGCCCGCTTCGGGTCGGAATTGGCCACGTAGAGGGTTTTTTCGTCGGGCGAGAAGGCGATCCCGTTGGGCCGGGTCATCTGGTCGGTGAGGAGCGTGAGCCGGTTGTCGGTCGCCAGGCGATAGACGCCGCAGAAGCCCAGCTCGCCGAGCGTTTTGCGGTCGTCGCCCTCCAGGCCGTACGGGGGATCGGTGAAGTAGAGATCGCCGTTGGACTTGAAGACGGCGTCGTTCGGGCTGTTGATGCGTTTGCCCTGGTAGCGGTCGGCGAGCGTGGTCCAGCGGCCGTCCTTCTCGACGCGGGCCATGCGCCGGTCGCCGTGCTGGCAGAGGACGAGCCGCCCGACCGAGTCCAATAGCAGCCCGTTCGAGCCCGGCTCGCCGCCCCGCGACGATGCGCCGGTGTAGCCGCTCGGCTTCAGGAATACGCGGGCCCCTTCGCCCTCCTTCCACTTCATCACCGCGTTGTTGGGGATGTCGGAAAACAAAACGTAGCCGCCCTCCGGGACCCAGACCGGCCCCTCCGACCACTCGAACCCCTCGGCCAGCTTTTCGAGCACGGCGTCGCGGGGGATCAGGGCGTCGAAGCGCGGATCGACCCGCTCGATTCGGCCGATGGCGGGATACGTGGTCGCCTCCGCGCCCGGCGACGGTTGGCCGATTGCCGGGAAAACCGCCAGTCCGACGAGAACCGCAAAACCCAACTGCCGTTTCTCTCTCATGGCACCGACCCTCGCGATAGATGGACCTTTCCAATCAGACCCCCGTCGATTCCACCGGGCATCCCGGGTGAAGCCCGAGCGGGCGATCACCGGAGTCCCTGCGACGGAACGTCAGCCTCCATGATAGGCCCAGGGGGCTTCCCCGGCAAGCACCGGAAGCGGGCCCATCAATAGGGGTCGTCCCAGTCCAGCTCGGCGAGGATCGGCTGGTTGTCGGGGTTGCGCGATTCGTTGCTGCTGGTGACGCGGATGGCGGGCCGGTCGCGGTAGGGGCAGACGTGTTCGCAGACCCCGCAGCCGATGCAGAGGTCCGGATCGACGTGCGGCTGCTTGACGGTTTTCTTGTTGCCCTGGCGATCCTCGACTTCGACCTCGACGACGTAGATCGCCTTGTCGGGGATCGGGCAGTGCTCCTCGCAGACCATGCAATCCCGCGCGTACGCGTAGGGGATGCACCGCGTCGTGTCGAAGCACGCCAGGCCGATCTTGGTCGCGTTCTTGGCCTCGACGGTCAGCGATTGGATCGCCTCGGTGGGACACACCTGCCCGCACAGATTGCAGGTGTAGTCGCAGTAGCCGATCTTGGGGACCAGTCGCGGCGTCCATAGCCCTTCCAGGCCGGCCTCGGCGATCGCGGGTTGCAGGCCCCCGGTGGGACAGACCTTCATGCACAAGCCGCAGGCGGTGCATCGCTCGAGGAACTGCCGCTCGGGGCGCGACCCCGGCGGGCGGATCAATCGGGGGTGATTCTGCCGGCCGCGGGACTGCGGATTGGCCCGCACTAGCGCCAGCGCCGCCACGCCGCCGGCCGCGGCCCCCAACGCCGCCCGGCGGGAGAGGCCGAGTCGCTCTTCGGCGGCCGCTCGCTTCCACGGCCCGGCCGGGCCGAAGCGCAGGCTTTGGCGGGCGCAGGAGTCGGTGCAGTTGAGACACCCCAGACACTCCGCGGCCCTCCACCCGTCGCCCGGGGCGGCGGCCGCGGCGCCGTGGCAAGCCATCCCGCACAGGTCACACTGATTGCACGTCTCCGGCCGCGTCTTCCGCCGCAGAAGGGGCCGCCAGGCGAAAAGCCCCAGAAGGGCCCCCAGGGGGCAGAGATACCGGCACCAGAAGCGCCGCCGAAAGGCGTTGAGCGCCAAGGTCACCACGAAGACCGCGGCGATCCAACCCGCCCCCAGAAACGCCTGATCGGGAACCACAAACACGTGGTCCCGCGTGAGTTCATAGACGGGGTTTGTGACCGAGTTCAATCGCATCGGGCCAATGCCGGGGTCGGTTTGCCAGACGGCCGTCGAGCCCTCCTCCACCGCCCATTGCAGACCGGGCAGCAGGGCCACGGTGGTCGTTCGGTACAACAGCACCAAGGGGTCGAAGATCGCGACCCAGTGTCCCCCCAACGCCGCCATCGCCAGAAAGGCGACGAGCAGGTAGTACTTCGCCAACTGCCACCGCGACCAGTGATCCGGGCGCTTCGGCTTGCGCGGGCGGCCGTGGAAGAGGCGGCTCGCCAGCGCATGGATCGTCCCCAGCGGACAGACCCAGCCGCAGAAGACCCGGCCCAGCACGATCGTCATCCCGATCACCACAAGCGACAACAGGGCGGCCGCCGGCACCGCATGGGCGGCCAGCCACGTGGAGACCAGGATCAACGGGTCGAAGTGGAAGAAGGCATGCAGGAGCGGGCTGGGGTCCACGCCGGGGCGAGGGCGGGCCAGCACCAGGAGCGCAAAAAAGAGCACCAGGAAGACCAACTGCACCGCCCGCCGCACCCGCGGACCGTTCACAACGCGACGTCTCGTCATGAAACGGCGATCTCCCGCGCCAGCGAGCGATAGTCCATCGTGCCCAGGCCGGCCTCGTTCCCCTTGACGACCGAGCCGATCTCACTCGGTTTTCGGCCCATCAACTCGGCCCCGAAGGCATCCAGGGCGACGGGGTCGACCCCCGCGGCGATGGTGGTCTTCAGCACCACGTCGGCCGGATTGCCCCCCTTGGGACCGTGGCCCTGGAGTATCCGCACGCCGTCGAGCACGTGGAGCCCGGTCCGCGGCTTCATGAAACGCGTCAGGTCGACGAGGCACTCGGGCAGCGCCTGGTGGAAGGGGCGGCGCTCGTCGATCACTCCCATGTAGTTCTTCATGCAGGCGGTGCAACTGGCCAGGGCGTGATGCTTCACGACGGGGACGTTGATCACCACGTCGCAATCGAGGATCTCGGGATACATCAGCAGGGTCTTCATCCGTTCGCCCTTGACCGAGGTCTCCCGGAACCGCTTGCGGTCGAGCAGCACGACCTTGGCGCCGAGGGGGCGGACCGCGGCGGCAATGCCGCTGGCGTCATACGTCTTTTCGGCCAGGTCGCACGGGTTGTCGCCGACCTTGACCGTCTTGGCCCCCGCCTCGAACGAGAGCCGCACCAGCGTGGCGACCACGGCGGGGTTGGTGTTGGCCGCCAGCTCCGGCGTCCGGTCCCACCCGATGTTCGGCTTGACCCAGACCACGTCGCCCCGGCTCACGAACCGCTTCATTCCGCCGAGCCCTTCGATCGCCTTCTCCGTGAGCTGGGCGGCCACCTTGTCGATCTGGCTGTTGCTCGTGGCCTCGGCCCCCGTCCACTTGGCGATGGTCATATCCGCGGCCGCCGCCTGCGCCGCGAGAAGGTCCTTCGCCCCGAAGGCCAACGCGCCCGCCGTCGCCGAGCGGACCAGGAACTCCCGTCTTGAATGCTCGCTCATCACGTAACCTCCTCATGATTGGCAAGAAGGACGCCTATCTTTCCGGCAGTCGGATCAGGACACGCGAACCGGCGTCCGCCAGTCGGGACTCCCAACTCGGTCTCGCTCGGTCCACCCTGGGCGTGGTGCAATCCATACCATAGTCCGGGCCCGCCGGGGCTGCAAGCCGCCCGACGCCCGTTCGCCTCGATCTCCGGCAGGACGCGCTCGGCGCGGGTCTCCCGACCCCGCCGAGGCATCGACCGCAGGTCTCCCTGGTGCCCGGGGAGACCTCCGGTCGCCGAAAGTGGCTCGGTCAGGAGACCGGCCACCGTGCCATCGCAGACCGGCCGCAGCGCGCGGGCTACCTCCGCGCGTCGAGCCACTCGACCAGGTCGGCCAGGACCTGCTCCTTCTCCGGCTCGTGGAAGAGATCGTGGTAGAGGCCGTCGTAGAGCTTGAGCGTCTTGTCGGTCGAGCGGGCCCGGGCGTGAAGCTGACGGCTGCCCTCCGCGTCGGTCACCAGGTCGCCCGTCCCGTGGAGGATCAACAGGGGCAATTCGATCGCCTCCATCATGTCCTGGATGAGCCGTACCGCGGAGAGGATTTCGGCGCCGGTCCGCGCCGGGAAGCGGCCGTGGAAGACCAGCGGATCGCGCTCGACTTGGGCGATGACCGCCGGATCGCGCGACATCTTGCGAAAGCCCATGCGCACGACCCGCAGCCGAGGCAGAAAGCGGCCCACGAAGCCCGCCAACAGACGAAGCACGGGAAAAATCCCTCTTCCTATCTGAACGGCCGGCGCGGCGAGCACCAGCCCGCGCACGTCCGCCAGGCCCCGTGCCGCCAGCGTCGCCGCGATCGTCCCGCCCAAGCTGAACCCGACCAGGAACACCGGCCGGTCGGGCTGCTGCGAGCGCACGTGGGCCAGGAACAGCTCGACGTCGCGGAGGTATTCGAGGAACGAGCCGACGAACACCCGATCCCCCTCCGACTTGCCGTGGCCCCGCAGGTCGATGGCGTAGACCGCGTAGCCGTGCCGGTTCAGCTCGACCGCCACCTCGGCGTGCCGGCCGCTGTGCTCGAGGAAACCATGCACCACGACCACCGCCGCGGCCGCATCGCCTTCCGGCAGCCAGCGGTTCTCGTAGAGCGCGAGCCCGTCGTACCCTTCAAACCGGTCTTCCACGTGCGGCATGGATTTCCTTTCGTCTGGTGGCGGCGTCCGTCTTGCTTCCGGCCGGCTGCGGTCGATCCAACCCGCACCGAGCCCGGGCCGGGCGCCATTCTATCGGAGGCACTTCGCCGCATCTATCCAAGGCAGGCGGTCAGCAGCTCATAGAACGCGTCGCTTGCCCAACGCTCGATCCACGGCTTGTGACCGCATCGCGGCAACTCCCGGTACTCGATATCCGGGATAAACCGAGCCAGCGAGTCGTGGATCAGCGGCCCCGGGTGGGGATCCTCGTCCCCGTGGATCATGACGACGGGGGCCCGGATCCGCGCGAACTCCGCAGGCTGCACGCCCCGCTCTTGCAGCGATAGCGCGTCTTGCCACGTCTCGCGGAAGCCCGCTTCGTCGCAGGGCAGTGTCTCCTCCGAGTTGTTCGCAAGCGGCTTGAAAGACTGAACGCGCGCGTAGAGGGAGCCGAGCTGGGCGAACAACGCGTTCCGGCGCCCGCGGTCCGTTTCCACGGCAAGCCGGGCCTCAAGGCTCTGTATGCGCCGCCTCTCGTCAGGGCTCATGCGTTGCGCCATGCGGGCCACGTAGGCTTCCCGCGAGCGCCGGTCGAACGTGCCGCAGCCGATCAGTACGACGCGGTCGATGTCGCCCGGCCGGCGCGCGGCATACGCCAGCGCGAGCATCGCCCCCCACGAAAAGCCCACCAGACGCACGGGCCCTTCGCGCAAAGGCTCTCGCAGCACCTCGCCGAGATCCGCCACGTGACGCGCCACGGTGAGCGGGACCTCGCCGCTGGCGCGCTCGAACGGCTCCAGCACCCGGAACCGATCACCCAGCCGACGCGCCACCGGAGCCATCTCCCCAGGAGCCCCGGGCCCCCCATGGAGCAAAACGACCCACGGGCCGCTCTTGCCGTAGAAGCGGACTTGAATCGGATCGGGCGGCTGCATGGTCGCTTCGAGACGCCTCGCCTCCGAATCCTGACTATGCCGTTTCCTCGAACTCCATCACCAGCTCGACGACGTCGAGGGAATCGAGCCTCCTGGCAAAGGTCGGATCGCCCTGGATCGCGTCCGCCGAGACTCCCAGGATCTCAGCAAGCCTCTCGCAGAGCCGTCGTCGGAGCCCTGGGGCCTCCTCGTGCTCAAACAGGCGGGGCTCCGGGACGTTGGTGAACCACAGCAGGTGGCCGCAATGGGGACACGGCGCATCGCCGAAGAGCACCGACGGCTCGATCTTGACGTCAGCTCCGCAGATCGGGCAGCGGTTCGGCGTGCCCTCGGGGGTTCGGGATGAAATCACCATCTGATGCGCTTCCCGTCCGATTGGCCATTCGGCCTCCAAAATGATCACCCGCTGCTTTCGGGCGCATCGTCAGGCGGCCAACAGAAGAGACCCTCCTCGGCAAAAGCCGCTTTGATCGCAAGCTCCGCGTCGAACAGTCCGCGTCTGATGATCTCGCCCCAGAAATCAATTCCTCCCTCGGCCTCGGAGGGGATCGCGTAGCTTTCGGGTCTCCTGCTGGTGAACACGAAGATGCCGTCGGGACCGGGGAACTCCGGCGCGAAGCACACCTTTTGCACCTCGTCCCAACGGAACTCCTGCTCCCACGGTTCGCGGCCCGGAGGCGCGGCCCGGATCCGCACCGTCTCGGAGTCGAAGGTGACTTCAAACCACTCCGATACGCAGAGCGTCCCGTCGCCACGTATGCGGAGCAGATCACTCCCGCATTCCGGCCGCCGCTTCGCGCCCGAAAGCAAAAACCGCAAGAAGACGGACCTGCCGCGCAGTGCGACGTGGGCGGTCTCGACGAACAAAACGAGCGAGAAGACGAGCGTCGAGACATGTGTCCACGGGCCGTGGTCCGGCATATCCATGGCAGACGCGAACATCATCGCGAACATCGCCAGCGCAACGACCCCGCAGCCCACGCGAACGATCCCAAGCCGCAGCGCCGCGTCGGCCGCCCGGAGCGCCTGCCGGTCGAACTGGCGCTGGTGCTCGGGCGTGCCCGGCTTGGCCGTGATTGGCTCGTTCGGCTCTTTCTCGGCCGGCATCGTGCGCCCCTCCGCTACCGCGCCATGCACGGAATTGCCCACGCCCGCGGGTGCCGTACCGCAGGCCATGCCCAGGTCCATTGCCCCGCCAACGTCATACTATCTTGCTTCAGATCCGCGTCAACTCCCCGCGGAGCGGACGCATTGCTGCCCCAGGGACGGCTCGCTACGCCCGGCTATTGATCGCCAAAATACTTCCGCACGATCCACTCCGGCTGATGGGGGTCGGGCTTACGCGGACGCCCGGTGAGATCGATCTCGGCGGACTGGGGGTTTTCGGAGGTCAAGGGCTGCCGGTCGTCGGTCTTGGCCTGCCACTGCTCGAGGAGGGCCGTCATCTTCGCCACGCGGTCGGCCTGCGCGGGATCGTCGGCCAGGTTGTTCAGCTCGTCGGGGTCGTTCTTCAGATCGAACAGTTGGGTCTTGTTGATCAGGGGATAGCGGATCAGCTTCCAGCGCTGGTCCCGCACGGCCCGTTGGCAGTTCTCGTAGGAGGTGAAGAGCGAATCGCGGACCGACTCGGCCCGGCCTTCCCAAATCGGGACGAGGCTCTTGCCTTCGACCTTGTCGGGCAGCTCCGCGCCGGCCAGCTCACAGACGGTCGGGTAGAGATCGAAGAGGTAGACCAGGGCGTCGCTCGATCCGCGGGGAACGCCGGGTCCGCAGACGATCAGCGGCGAGCCCATGCTGTGCTCGTACAGGTTCTGCTTGCCCAACAGCCCGTGGCTCCCCACGGCCAGCCCTTGGTCCGACGTGAAGAGGATCACCGTGTTCTTCGCGCGGCCCGTCTCCTCCAAGGCCCCGAGCACGCGCCCGATCTGCTCGTCCATGTGGGTGATCATCCCGTAGTACTCGGCGAGCTGGCTTCGGATCATCTCCGGCGGACGCGGCCAGGGGGCCAGGCACTCGTCGCGCCCGGTCATCCAGCCGTTGAAGAAGGGGTGCTGCGGCATGAAGCTCTTCGGCAGCGGGATCTCGGCCGGGTCGTACATGGCGAGGAACTTCGGCGGGGGCATCCGCGGGTCGTGCGGGGCCGTGAACGCCAGGTAGGCGTAAAAGGGTTTATCGCCCCGGTGGCCCTTGAGGAAGCCGATCGTCGCGTCGGCAAACAGCTCGCTGGAGAACTTCTCGCCCGTCCGCTTGTTGACCAGCGTCCCGTCCGGGGCCAGGTCGGCCACCGGCACCTGGAGGTGATTCGACATCCCGCCCATGAACGCCGCCTTCCCGAGGGCGAATCCCCGGGCGAACGACTTGGGGCCGTTGTGCCACTTGCCGGTGCCGAAGGTGGCGTATCCCGCCTCGCGGAGGACTTCGGGGAGGATCTTCACGTCCTCGAGGTCCATGGGCACGCGGTAGAGCGTGCGCCCGCTGTTGATCATCGCCCGGCTCGGCTGGCAGACCGCCCCGTGCATCGACCCCATGCAATGCGCCCGGCGGAAGTTGAAGCCGTCGCCGGCCAGGCGGTCGAGATGGGGGGTCTTGACGTGAGGGTTTCCGTAAGCGGCGATGGTGTCGATCCGCTGATCGTCGCTCAGCAGGAAGAGGATGTTCGGCCTCGGGGCGGCGCTCGACCTGCCCAGGCAAATCGCCGCCGCCACGGCCGTCAAAAACGCGAGCCGAAATCGTCTTGACATGTTGGTCTCCTCGATGTCACATGGCGCAAGCGCCGGCCCCGCGACTGCCGGGGCACGGCAATGGAGTGTCGACCCAACTATGCTACGCCGCGCCGGCGCCGGATGCAAGCTCCCTCGATATCGCACGAGGCTCCCCATGAAGATCACCCGTATCGAGACCTTCCTCCTCAAAGCCCCGTTGGGCAAGGACCGCTTCTACTGGTCGCAGCGCGCCTGCCCGGAACGAAAATCCCTGCTGGTGAGGATCCGCACCGACAGCGGCCTGGAGGGCTGGGGTGAATGTGGGCAATACGGGCCGGGCGAGCCGCCCGCGGCGTTCGTCAACTCCGTGCTGGGGCCCCGCCTGATCGGCAAGGATCCGCTCCAGGTGGGCGTCCTCTGGGAAGACATGTTCACCTCCCTCCGCGACTTCGGGCGCAAGTGTGCCGGCATCGAGGCGCTGAGCGGGATCGATATCGCCCTCTGGGACCTCGCCGGCAAGCACTACGGCAAGCCAATCTACGAACTGCTCGGCGGCGCGTTCCGCACGAAGATCCGCGCCTACGCCACCGGCTGCTACTACCGCGGCGACGACGTGCTCGACTACCAGGCGGCCCTGCCGGCCCTCCGCGACGAGGCCAAGGGCTACGTCGACGCCGGGTTCACCGGACTGAAGGGCAAGATCGGGCTGTTGACGATCGAGGAGGACGTCGAGCGCGTCCGGGCGATCCGCGAGGCGGTCGGCGACCGGACGCTGTTGATGATGGACGCCAACCACGCCTACAACTTCCACTCCGCCCGGAAGATGGGAAAGGCCCTGGAGTCGCTCGGCGTGCTCTTCTTCGAGGAGCCCGTGGTGCCCGAGGATCTGGACGGCTACGCCCTTCTGCGTCAGTCGCTCGACCTGGCGATTGCCGGCGGGGAAGATGAGTACACGCGGTACGGTTTCCTGGAGTTATTCCGTAAGGGTTGCGTCGACATCGCCCAGCCCGACGTCTGCTGCGCCGGGGGGCTCACCGAGCTGAAGCGGATCGAGGCCCTCTCGACGGCGTTCCACGTCCAGCTTGTTCCGCACGTGTGGGGAAGCGGCGTCGCCCTGGCCGCCGCGTTGCACCTGTGCGCCACGCTCGCCCCGGTGCCCCACACGGCCTTCCCCAAAGCCCCGCTCAACGAGCCGATGATCGAGTTCGACAAGAACCCCAACCCGCTGCGGGACGATCTGCTCAAAGGGCCGATTCAGCTTGACGGCGAGTTTGTGCCGGTACCCGAGGGCCTGGGGTTGGGGATCGAGATCGACGAGGAGGTGCTGGACAAGTACGTCATGACTCCGTAGCACTTAGGATCGGACGAAGAACAACTTGCGCATTTGCGGAGTAGCAGGCACACGCCGTGTGGGCTGCTAAGAACGTACGGAAAGCACGGCCATGAATCCGCGGGAAGCGCGTGCCATTTCTGTTCCCCTAACCGCGAAGCGGTTTCACAACACAGCCCGGGGTTGCGAAGCTACCCTGGGTCGGCGGGCACCGAGTGCCCCCCAACCCCAACGGGGTTGCACCCCGCGCAACCCTCGAGCGGGCGCTGTGCAACCCCTTCGGGGTTGATGGGCGACGTCCGAACCGGGGACC
>Ga0307378_10001634_pt1 | contig 35966 bp, 65 predicted proteins | sample UN1MG_FD_202238 | JGI IMG/M metagenome (GOLD analysis project Ga0307378, IMG submission 202238) | Soil microbial communities from Risofladan, Vaasa, Finland - UN-1 | ecosystem: Environmental > Terrestrial > Soil > Coastal area > Acid sulfate soil | place: Finland: Risofladan, Vaasa | collected... | reverse complement strand
ACTCAACGGGCAGTTAGCTATATTTTTTCAAATTTTTTCAAAGGGCCGGTTACCAAGGATTCACAGAGGTCGAAAATTGCTGTAAACCGTTGATGCTGTAGGGCTTACGGAGATCGAGACGCAAACCCTTGATAACAATGGGCTCGCGTGACATCTCGTTTTTATGGAAAGAGCAAAATTATGATTTTTTTTAGAGCAAGCCCTACAGTATCAAGGCTTCGCATGGATCACCGCGAGCCCTTGGTAACAAAGGGTTTACAGAGATCGCCGCAAGCCCTACAGTATCAATGCTTCGCATATGATTTGCGAAGCCGCTATTATCAAGGGTTGGCGCGGGTTGGCGTAGATCCAAGTATATCAGGCGTTCGCAACGGACCGCGAAGCCGCTATTATCAAGGGTTGGCATGTCGAAGAACTCGAAAGGCTCATCGAGCGTCAAGACATGGAACTTTTGGATTTAAAGGGAGGAATTAACACATGGGATACGACACAAACTACAAAATAGATTTCAACGGCGACCTGGCGGACGAATACCCGGATGGGTTCGATTTCGTTGACGACATCATGGATATGATCGAAAACGGGTCATGGGAAGGGACGTGGTACGAGTGGAAAGAGGATATGAAAAAGCTGTCAACCTTTCATCCTGATATATTGTTCACTCTGAATGGGGACGGAGTAGAAACCCCTGACATATGGCGGGCGTATTTCTTGGGCGGGAAATGCCAACACGAAAAAGCAAAGATCGTCTTCGGTGAATTTGACGCCGGCAAGCTGAATGATTGAGGGCATATTATGAAAAATTCAGACATTAAAAAATGCGCAAGATGCGGACTAGATCACGACGATATCGAGTGCCCGACAAATGGAGATCCGATCTTAATGGCCGTGATTACCGAACCGGTTCCCGAATTATTCCCAGTAGATTGGCACTGCCAAGCATGCGGAAAACTCGTAGAGCACACAGGAGACAAGAACCCGGAAGACATGAACGGAGACGCAGACGGCTGTTGTATGGTCGGGTCGTCAATGACCATGATGGCTCTCTGTTCTATATGCGGGCAGGATGTCGAATGGGGCGATGAAATGTGCGAACATCAAAAAAAGGAGCACAGACACGCAAAGGATATATTGTGAAAGGAAAAGGCAAAAGAAGACAAGGCGGAGGTTCCAACCAATATCAAACCAAAGGCGTGGCGACCTCAGCCACAAAGCCAAAACCGTCAGGCCCGGCAGGCAAGCCCTTGTCAGAGCTACCAAATCCCCCGGACCGGTTCGATGAGGACGAGGCCGCAACCGCCGAATGGTTCAGGGCTGGCGAGGTTCTTATATCCGAGGCAAGACTCACGTCACAGGACATCGGGACATTGGAAGGCCTATGCATGGCGTGGTCTGACTGGCTTCGGTCTGAAAAGTGCATCAAAGAAGAGGGGCAGCTAATCGAAGGGCGCAAAAACCCGGTATGCTCAATGCTGGTCGCGGCCAGATCCGCGTATCTGGCGTATTCCACCGCTTTCGGGCTGAACCCTGCGGCAAGGAAAAAATTGGACATTCAACCGTATGTAGCGCCGGCGTTCAATTGTTTCAACGATTGAAATTAATGCAAACAAAACGCTTGACACTGGAAAAACAGTGTGATAGTGTATTATTCATTGAGCGGAAAAAACTTTAACCGGAAGGGACTGCATGAAATTATTCGAAGAAATAGAAAAAAAACTTTCTGAGAAAGCATCATCGATTAAAATTGAAACATTTCTTGACGGAGAATTTTTTGCGATAGCCAGTGCTGACGAAGATGATATAGACGACGGAGATGTGCGTATTTTCGTGTCTCAAAATCAAGAGACAGTATTTGAGGGTTATGTGAAAATATCCGACTTGCACGAAAACCGCTGGACAATCCTTGCCATGAAGAATGGCTGGAACTCGAAATAAAGTCAACCCAAACAGAAAGGAACCCCCATGGAGTACCAAATATGCGATGAAATCTCAGCATGGCCAGGTACCCATGAGAATATTCTCAAAACGGAGGAATCATGATAATAGGCAAGATCGAAACAACGATAGAACTTGAAGGACACGGAATCGTCGTCACGCGAACGGCTAGAATGCTGAACTCTGAAAAGATAACGACAAGGAACGTCATTGACATGCGCCTTCTGCTTTCGATTATAGGCGACGGCGACTATTTCAAAATGCTGTTCGAAACCAATATTGAGGACATCAAAAAGCTGACGGAGGTGAAGCTATGATTGAAAGAAGATTCAGAGGCCAACTCGTAAGGACGCAAAACGGATTCGTGACCAAGATAGTGATAACGCCGAAGGAGAGGCGGAACATCCCGAAAGAGATTTTAATGTTTGCGGTCACATTTTTGGCGTTCTTGGCGGCGCTGTTAATTTTTGCGATACTATAGCGGGGGTTCATGTACGGACTGGAATTTAAAACAGTTGACGAATCGTTCGGGATTGGTAGCTGCGAATTCGAATCAAGAAAACGCGGCGGAACCAGATTTTTTAAAATGATAACCGGGGACCGGTGGGAGGTGTGGGAAAATGGAGAATTGCTAATGAAAAACCCGAACCTTTCGGAGATTGAATCTATTTTACCGCAAGGCGATTTCGGGAAAAAGTGGACGGCGCAAGACTTCATGTTGGCGAAAACATTTTTCGGAGAAGGGCAGCATAAAAAATGAAAGGCCCAGAAATAAGAAAATTATTACTCGCTAGCATCGGAAATTCCTACACGGTATATGAGGAACTCGGAATCATGGAAGGCCATTGTATAGTTGATGTAGCGGTTGTCTCCAGCGCCGGGCTGACGTGCGGATACGAGATCAAGTCCGATTGTGACAGCCTCAAGCGGATTCCCAGGCAGGTTGAAGCGTATTCGAAAATTTTCGATTATTGCTCTGTTGTCATCACAGAAAAGCATCTCCGTAAAATAAAGCCCTTGATCCCGGCGTCATGGGGGGTAATTGTGGCCACCACCGGGATAATTTCCGGCCTGACGCAGGTGCGCGGCCAAATGAAAAACGACGGTGTCGACCCTGCGGAATTCGTCCGGCTGCTCTGGATGGGTGAAGCCTACAGGATTTTACAAGGAAAACGCCTTGCGCGTGGCATGTCTGGCTCTCGCAAGCACAGGATGTTGACAAGACTCGTTGAAAACGTGCCATTCCCTGAGCTGAAAGATATTATTCTCAGGACGATGGCCGGAAGGGCTGGATGGAAAAAATGAAAATCCTGACACTGAATGTTGCTAAGGTGTATTTCGATGTGATAAGGTCCGGTAAAAAAACGGAAGAGGAATTTGCGTTTGTCATGGATACCCAAAAAGGGAAGACGTTGAAAAGAGGTTATATTTCCAGTGGAACGGATGCAAGATCAAAACGATCACCCATCCCCATTTCGGGCCCGACCCGGTGGAAGTTTTCGCCATCAAGTTGGAGGCAGCATGAAAACATCATGGACAAGCAACAGATACAAGAAAAACTGTCATCACTGTCAGGAAACGATGTTGACTAACAGAACCGGGTGGGTCGGGATTTATGATCACACCATGAATCCGCCGAATTACACGTTTCTCTGTGAAAAATGCGCGGCCAAGGTGTTGAAGGCGATCCCGAAAGTCAAGAAAAACGCCATGTTTGATCCTTGCGTTGGCGCTATCAGGGGGATTACGAAACTATGAATTACGAAGAGACAAAGAAAAAGTTTTTTGAAAAGATAACCGATCAATCAGAGATGTCTGATCGGGACAAAGAGCTTTCATGGACATCGTTTTCGATAGGGTGGGATATGGCTGTCGATACCCGTGCAATGCCAAAGGCGAAGATGACGTACACCAAGAAAGAGGCTATAGACGTGCTTTTGAACGATCATCATATTGATTTAGGCAATAATCCGGGGCGATATCTGAGGACATTACAGGAAAAAGGGTTGCTCCCCGCACCGGCAGGAGTAAGGAAGTTTTCGAACACGTACCACCAACATGAGATAATCCCTCGCATTCTGGAAATCAAACAGAGGCAAAGGGGCGGGGCAACTCTCAAACAGATCAAGAAGCATTTTGACGAAGAGGGCGACGGGCGCCAGGGGCAAGCCATTTTCGATCGGGCGGGGTATGGCTGCTGACTGAATGAAGCTCTCAAAAGCACTAATTAGAGAATTCCGCAGGCCGGGCGCGCCCATCGAAGACCTGTGGATACCACCGAAAATCGATATCAACAATCTACCTAAGATTGACGACCCGTACGCTGCCATCAAGGCCATCCGCACGGCACAGGACACTTGCATCATCAAGGCCGGAGTCAAGGACGGGCAACCGTACACGCTCCCGTCGTGGCAGTGGGATGTAGAGTGGCGCATGTTCGGCCTACGCGACCCTGACGGGCTCCGGACAATCCGCGACGTTTCAATCATCATCCCGAAAAAAAACGCCAAATCTCCGTGGATGCATAGGCTCGCGCTATATTTCGCAGGATGGGACGATGAGCCAGGCGCCGAAATCGCCATTGTCGCGAATTCATCGGAGCAGGCCAATAATATTTACAGGCCGCTGCTCTATTCTGTCGAAAATCACCCAGGGTTAAAAGAGAGATTCACTCCGTTTTATGCGAACCCGAATCGCATTGAATATCGAAAAGACGGGCGGCATCTTGCCAGCATCCATAAGAGAACCGGGATTGCACAAGGCCAGCAGGGCGGAAGCTGGAGCGCCGTACTTATGGATGAAATATCAGAATGGAAGGGGCAAAAAGGGTGGGACCTGTGGAGCACGTACACAGCCGGGACAGGACGCGCGCGAAGACACCAGATGATTGTCACTGCCACGACTGGAAACGTCTTTCAAGAGGGCTCTCTATATCAGGCTAGGCGCGCTGCAACCATTGAGGAAATCGCAAACCCAACGAACAAGCGCTTTCTGGCTATTTTTTACGGCCCAGGTCCCGAACAGGAAAAAAGCCTGCGTGCAAAAATCTTCCCGTCCGCGGAGGTTGTCGCAAGTTTCAACCCCGGTCACGATGAGGTTTTTCCGCTATCCGTTATCATGGAAGAGGCCGAAGTCGCTTTCAAGTCCAAGATGCCAACGGCGTGGCCCAACTTCCTCCGGTTTGGTTGCAATTGTGACATTTCAGCAATTTTTCAATGGATGCCTCAGCACCTGTGGGCCGTATGCGGCGACATCGACAAGCCCATCAATCTTGACGAAATGGACGGGTACGATGTCAGTGTGGGGATTGACATCGCCGCAGTGGAGGACACGACATCCGCCGCTTTCATATTCCATCCGAAAGACCCGGGCGAGAAAGTGAAAATCCTTGTCAAATCATACCTGCCATCGGAGCGTGTCGCGATACATGCCGATCTTATGGAGTCTCTTGACGAAGACGGCAACAAAATTCCTGTCAGAAGGGACGCGGCCCGGTATCTAGAATGGGCGGATGCCGGGCACTTGACGATTGTCCCAGGTCGCGTATCTGATGACAAGGCGCTCATTGATGACATCGTGGCCATCGGAGCAATGAAGAACGCAGCCGGGAAAATACGGTTCAACATCGCGGCCATCGGATATGACCCAAATCTTGCCAAGCGCGTCGTCACCGATTTGACATATCACGGATACAAGCCGCAGTTGACGCCACTCACTGGCCGGTTCGGAACATATAACGAAGCCTGTGACCATTTCATGAAGCAAGTCATCGACGAGAAAATCAACCACGGCGGCAACCCGTTCCTTGCGTGGGCGTTCCACAATTTGACAATGAAAAACAGCTCTGACGGCGAGATCAGGCCGGTGAAAGAAAAGACAGCCCAGAGGATCGACCCGGCTGTAGCCGTTCTCTTGGGCTGGCTTTGTTATTTTGGGTTGCGCGAGCCTGATTTATAGGCCTTTTTTCATCAATTCATTTTTCAGGCATCCGTTATAGTAATCTATCATATCCGAAATCTTCAGCTTCCGCCAGTCAAGGAACTCTTTTCCGAACAAAACGCCAGATTCAAAAGTTTTTCTAACCGAAAGCGTGACCTTAAATCCTGAAAATTCTGGAAGCGACGGTCTCAAAAGCCAGCTGTCCGTTGACGCAGCTTTTCGCCAACGCTTCCAGAAATCGAATTGCCTGTCCTCCCATCTCCACGTCGGGTTATTGCCAACGCGCTCACGGTTGTAATGGTTCAGGCTCACATTAGACCACCAGCATAGCGACCCGTCGTCTATGCTCTCCAGCAAGTATTCTCGATCATGCACGCATCTTGTCTCAATAAGCCAGGACACATACCACTTTGACGGCGGCGCTGACTGCAACGATACGAGATCTCCGACAATTGCCCCGCCGCTAGTCCAATCTTTTTGGCTGATTGTAGGGAATGCAAGCATCTCGCCAAGGATGCTCAGGCGTGCCTTTGTTTTTGGGTTCGCTTTTTTCGTCATTTCCAAGCCTTAATCCCCAACCCGACAAGATTCCGAACGGATTCCGAGAAGTTCAGGCCCTCAACACCGGCGTATTCGTTGATCGTATTCAGCATGTCTGAATAGAACCAAATATATTTTTTGGCCTTCCCACGCTTCCTTTTCCCAGGCCCTCTCCCATCCTTGATCGTGGCCCCTTTCCCAACAAGCCATGCTTCGACATCCGCGAGCACGTCGAAATACAGCGGCCCGCTCGGGCTTGCGTTCCAAATCACCCATTTCCCAATATCGTAATTTATCGGCGTGCATTTTTCGAGGTTAAACCCTGCTCCGCTTGCCATTTTTTTTAGTTTTGCCGATCTTGCCGATCTCATAAACTCGCCAGCCTTTCGAGCACGTCTTCTGGTGTGTGACCGTCCCATGCCGGAGCGTTCGGCAATGGTAGGACTTTTGCGGAATCCCAGAAACGCCCTTCGAGATGATATGTCGCCGGACCCATCGGCGTTTCGATTCCGGCAATAAACCAATCGCCTTCAAACATCGTGCCGTCGTCATGCAGCCTTGATTTCCATGATTTTCCTGGGTGCGCCCTCATAAGCGCGCAAAAAAGTGTTTGACGGTGATCGTAAAGTTCATCGAACGTATGGTGTCCGTCCGATGTCTGCCCGCCTATTTTTTTTCCGCATTCGCATCTCATTTTATTTCTCCATTTTTTGGGACATAACGGTCTTTCCCTATTACTTTCCCGCATTTCTCGCATTCAAATTCAGACTTTCCGGCCAAAGATGCTTGTGAAAGGCTGTTCGGGAATTCGAAGCCGGTTTTTTCAAAATCGTGATCGCAAAACAACCGCTCGATGAATTTCATATCTTCACCCCCATTTTTTCAACGAAATCAATACGGCGTATGATTCCAAAACTGTACCCGATTTCTTCGGTTTCTACCGATGTCAATATTTTCCCCTCCAGTGGCCGGCCATTCATCTTGAATACGATGGCGATATCTTCCTCCGCCTGTTGATATTGAATCCGGTTGACCTTGACCGGGTAATTCAGCAACCCGGTCATGATTTCCGCTGTCGATTCGTGACCGATGGCCGAAATGATTTCCGTTCCTTCTGCCATGGCGGTCGCCATGAGTTGGCGGCAATCGGCGATGGTTGCAGATTTATACTTGTAACATGCGTCTCTTACGGTCATTATACTTGTGTTCAACAGTGAGATTCTTTTCATGATTGCTGTCCTTTCATTGTGCTTTTAAATTCACCCCAGATTTTCAAAAAGCCGAGCCTAAGCGCTCCACCGAAAATGACTGAAAACACAACGGCGTATGGCACGATTACGCCGGAAACCCCGGATTTCCAGAAAAATATGAACCCCAAAAGCGCCCCAATCGATGCGACACAATAGCCTGATACGAATTCGAATAATCTTTCGTTCACAGTGTTTTGCCTTCCGGCATTTTCGATATTCCGTATTCAGTTTCCAATTGCTCAAATAAATCTTCGTCAATTTCAGCACCATACAATCCGTCTTCCACGCCTTCGATGTCGAACATTTTGAGGCGGTACATTATTATTGCGTCTGCGTCAAAGTCTGCTACTTCTTGGATGCCGTTGACCGTGTCAAATTGAATTTTCTTCATGTTCGTATTCCTTTCTTGCCAGGCGGACCGGGCCTTTGCTTTGGTTAACTCCAGCTCAATGTCTAATAAATATTCAGGACCTTTCACAGTTTATTGCCGAATTGTGAAGTCAGGTCAATTTCCCCCTGGCATCGGTCAACGCTGACAAGGTATCTGTTGAGCTCTTCCTGGTATTCGTCCCGGTCTATTTCCGAGCAATTCGCGAAAATCCATACGGCGAATCCATCAGAGCTTGCGTATTCTCCCCAATCCCAATCATGGACACCAGAATTTTGTACAAATATTTCAGCGTCTGTGATTGTTTCAATTTTCATGATTTCAGTCATTTTATTATCCTTTCACTGTGTTTATTATTGCGTTAATTTCATTTGCCTGACCTACTGTCATGTATTGACGGGAGGTTACGGAGATCATTTCATCGACCTCGTTTCGTCCCATTCCGCACTCGTAGACATCGCGTCAGGTGGTGCAACGCCATGGCTCCACAATTGCGCGGCTCTATATCCTGATGACAACACAGCCAAGCCACCGAAAATTCCCCTTGCGGCCACCAGCCAAGCCCGAAACGGGCCGCTTTTCCATTCATCTGATAGTATTTTATCTAGGGTTTCAGCCATTCCCATCCCTCCATATCCAATAGTTTTTCAAAGCCATGGCCCGCCCGATTCCAGAGTCGGCGCACGAAACAGACAGGAACGACCTGATTTTCGTCTCTTCGCGCTGTTTTCCGTCAAAATGGCCCTGAAACGGGTTTTCGACGGTCTGGAAATCGAAATCAAGGCCGAATCCTGACATGTCTATTTTATCCATATTTCCCTCCCAAGTTTATCGGCCCTCTTGACTGTGTCCTCGGTGCCACCCTTTCGATCTTTGGAGACGAAGGCCACAAGGATGTCGCATTCCTCGGCGATCAGTTGGTTTCTGGCGTGGAATGCCTTTGTAAATTCCCAACGGTGGCCACATCCGGCCTTATCCGGCAAAAAGATTCTTGTTTCGATACCGACGCTTTGTGCGGCTTTTTCCGCCCATGTGTCAACGCCGTGGCATCCTCCGGAGATTACGATTGATCCGGCCGGGAGCGACCGAACGAAGGCCGTTACAACTTCCTTGTCTGTTCTTGATCGGCTCCCGACTATTCCATATTTTATTTCCATTTTCAATCCAGTTCGTCAATGATTGCCTGATAAGCCGCTTCCATTTCCAGGTATTCTTGAATCGTTTCGTTTCTGATAGACGCTTCTCTGATGTCTTCATCTGTTACCGTTACCATCTTTCCGTTTATTTCGATCATGTCTTTTCCTTTCCTAGTTGATAAATTCGATGGGCAGGTCTCTCCGACCGCATCCCGCTAAATACCATCCACCAGCTATCCCCCTGATGATTATCGACCATTCTTCGTAGTCATTATAATCAATCCTCGGAAAATATTTTCGCAATTCGTCGGTGTCGTATTTTTCGATATTGCCGATGACGACCAGTTGTCTTTCGAATCGGCTCACGCCTTTCGTGTCTCCAGCCTCAGAATATAGTTTTATGTTTTCGGCTATTTCTTGCCTGATTTCTTCTCTCATTTCGTCGCTGATTCTTGTCATGCCCGTTCCCCCTTGTGTTTTGGTTAACTCCCGCTCAATGTCTAATACACTATCACAGTGTTTTTTCAATGTCAAGCGTTTTGTTTGCATTCGTTGAAATAATTCGAAAATAAATTTTCGGGAACAATTTCAACTGCATGGATACTTTCTATCCACCACTGGATACTTTTCGCTTGACACTGGGTAGAAAGTATGCAATTGATGCGATATTAAGTCGCCGGCAAAGCAGGACGCATCGCACGGTTCATGGCGCTTTCCGGCGCACACTTTTACGTGTTTCAAAAGGCAAAAATGACCGAAGCAAGAATCACGTTGCTCTTTTTTCTCCTCATGACTTTCCTCATGACCGCTGGTTCGTACCTACAATTAGGAACCGCCCCGGCATGCTACACCGCCGGGGCTTGCTTCTTCTTCGCGCTCATCGCTCTGCAACTCGAAAAACGTCTCCTGATAAAAACCGGGTATGACGATGAGCCAGAAGAGGAGGGCGCAAAATGAGGAGCACATTCGGGAAAAAGCTGGTCAAACGCAATTCCTACCCAATCGACAAGCCCTCAGATTTCTGGCGCTCCATAGGCTCATCGGGCATAGGCGGATCGACAATGACCCGCGCCGGCGTCGCCATGAACGCGTTCGACGCCTTGGCAGTATCAGCAAATGTGAACTGCATCAGCGTGATTGGCCGGTCAATGGCAGCAATCCCATGCAATGTATGGAAAACCCGCCCATCGGGCCGGGGTGGCGGGCGTGATATCGCCGATGATTATCCGACAAACCGGGTGCTCAACGGTCAGGCCAACCGGGAAATGACCGCCTATCAGTGGCAACTCTCACGCGTATGGAATCGAGCGACATACGGCGGGACTTACGATGTGATTGACTGGAACCGACTCGGGGAGGCAACCGCGCTCTGGCCTTCACTGACGCCCAATGTCGAACCATTCCAACTCCGAAATCTCTCTCAACTTAATGAATACGACGACGTTTCTGAGGCCGGAGACACCGCATACCGAATCACGAAAACTTTTCCGGAATACCGTCAGGACGTTCTGCCTAGATCACGCGTTCTGTCCATACCGGGGCAGGTGACACTCAACGGTATCATCGGCCTTCCGGCATACCAAATGATGCGGCAGCAACTCGGGGCTGCGAAATCGCTTGCCCAGTGGCAAGACGGTTTTTTCGGAGACGGCTACAGCCCGGCGTTCATCGCCAAACTTACCGACGACCCTGGCACGATCAAGCGCCTTGATATAGTCGAAAAAACAAAAGAAGAGTTTGCCGGGTGGAAGAGCAGCCACGGCCTTTGGGTTGTTCCTGGCGGTGCCGAAATCACAAATTCAGAATATCGGCTTGATTATGCCATGCTCGCAGAAAGAAACCGCGAGGCATACGAAAACATATGCGGTTTCTGGGGCGTTCCCGTGATGCTGACCGGAAAATCGTGGGGGTCGACGTTCACGAACAGCGTGGAATTCTGGCAGCATTATATCAAAAACTGTCTCTTACCGTGGGCGACCAATGACGTTCAGGCTTTCAACTCTTACTTGTTCAACGATGCGCAACGGGACGCCGGGTATCACACGGCGTATGATTTCACGGCCTTGGAAAAAATGGACGCCAAAGCATGGGCGGAAAAAACGAAAGTCATGTGGCAGGCCGGGGCCATCAAGCCTGATGAGATCAGGGAAGACAACCAAAAAAATCCTCTCGAAAACGGGGTGGGCCAAGATACTTACATGCAAATGCAAATGAAAGAACTCGGGAGCGACCCGGTAGAACCCCAGGGCGGTGGTGAAGATGATTGATGGAATGAAACGGTTTACCCCGTTCACAGAATCCGAATTAAAAATTGAAAAAAAAGGCGATGACGAGCACGTAATCCGTGGATACGCAGCGCTTTTCGATGTCGAAACCGGGGCGATGTTCAACAACCTGAACGGCGTCAAGGAGGTCATCCGTCAAGGATTCTTCGGGCCGGCGCTCGCGCTCGATGAGCCAATTCTTGCGCTTTGGAACCACAACGAAAATTACATCCTCGGGGAACGATCGGCGGGCACGATGCAAATCGATCAGGACAGCCGAGGGCTCCCATTCGAGGCAATGATTCCGGATTCTCAAAGGATTCGTGATGTTGTCGTCGGCCCAATTGTCAGGGGGGAGGTTCGGGGCTGCTCCTTTCAAGCGCTGGTCGATTATGATTTCGAGGAATACGACAGAAAAAGCAACACAATCATACTTAATTCCGGCGGAGCGCGGCAGCTTATCGATGTTGGCCCGGTGGCAAAGCCTGCGTACACTGCGACCGAAGTCGAAGCGAGGTCGGCAAGAGTCAGGAGCAAGATAAGAAAAATTGAACCGGTTTTGATAACGGAAAACAGTATCGAATACCAAGAATTTATGATGATGAGGAGGCAATCGTGAAAGAACAACTTGACAAGATTAATCTCAGGATTTCAGAGGCCCAGACGAAATACGCGGAATATATGAAAACAATTCCGGTGGATCTCGAAGCCAGATCTGCTGAACAGGAAGCCGGGCGCTCGAAGCTGTTCGATGAGTTCGAAACGCTGAACAACCTAGGCGTTACATCAAGAAAGGCGTATGAGGATCACCTCAAATTGAAGCGGTTCGAAGCCGAGGCAAAGGCCAACTCCGGGTCTGCGGAAGGCAAGACAAGCGGGGCGGAATACAGGAGCGCCGGATCAGGCATGCAAGTATCCGACAAGGCCGTTTACGAAGGCCGGAACGCGGTCGGTCAACAGATTGCGGATATGTGGAATTCCCGTCACAACGAGGGGACGCGGGAAGGGATCGCCGCACATAAACGGCTGGTCGAAATGGAAACGCGGAGGATGCACATCCAGAGCGTTTATTCCCGAGCAGCCGACTATCCGACACAACAAGAGGCCGTTGTCTCCAAGGGCGGGATCTTCCTCGAAACAGAGCGCTCATTCGAACTGATGACGCACGGATTTAGCAACGGAGCCCTTGCCAGCCAGTGTCGGAGAATGAGTATGGGCGGTGCAGTTGGGATGCATGAAATCTACGGTTTCTGGGAGCAATCCAGAAAAGACGGCGACAGATACGCCGGGCTCAGGTTTGTTCCCATGGAAGAGCTGCAAGAAGTCGTCAGGCAGGCAATGGACTTTGCGAATCTGTTCAAGATCCAGCCGCGCAAACTCGGTGCCGGGTTCAATATGTCGAACGAACTCGCGCGGGATGTTCCGATGGTTCAGTCAATCGTCATGGATCTTTTCAAGAATTCGTGGGCGTGGGACCTTGATTGGTACATCTGGCAGGCGTCTGGCGGGAAAGAGCCCGGCGTGGGCGTCATGAATGCGCAAGCCCGGCTTGACATCCTCCCGGAAGCCGGCCAGGATGCCAACACGATTGTAAACGAAAACATCCTCAAAATGCAGATGCACATGCCAGCGAGAAGCTGGGGTAATGCCCGATGGTATTTCAATCAGTTCCTTCTTGACCAGCTTTATGGGCTTTACTTCCCGACAGGCGATGGTGGCGAGCTTTCCAGAATCTTCAAGCCTGCGGCAACGCCAGACGGAGAAGCAGCCCTCGGAGGTCGTCCGGCCATACCAATCGAACAGATTTCACCCATCGGAAGGGTTGGGGATATCGCATATCTCGATCTGAACCAGATGCTGATCACCGACAAGGGCGGAATGAGAACCGGTTCGTCCGTTGAGGTCAATTGGTGGAATGATCAGACAGCCGTGAAGCTGACGACGGAAATCGATATCCAGCCTCTCTACAAAGACAAAGTTCAGGTTTTTGCGGACGAGTCCGGCCTGGAAAAATATGTTTCTCCGTTCATCATGTTGGGGGAACGGAAATAAGGAGGAAATATGAGCCAAATTAATTGGAGCCCGCCGGATTTCATGGAGGATGTCGGCGCAAAAAACGGAGTGGCAGAGGCAGGCGGGGAGACGCTGATATACCTGAACGCGCTAAACCTGCGGAATATGTGGGTTCGTGTGGAATTCACTTACGGAGGGGATCTGGACACGGTCCTTGACATCGTGGAAGCGGATGACGTATCCGGAACCAACGTCCAGGCGATCACCGAGGTCATGCCGATCTGGTACAATGTCGACACGTCACTTGGTCACGCGTGGGATAATTTCGAGATGGCGGCTTCTTATACCATCGATACCACCGCCGGTAAAAATCAAAAAGTCATGTTCCAGATCGATCCGATGAAATTGGAAGCGGATTTGAGCGCCGGGGTGCTCACGTTCAAGAAGGCGCTTGCGCTTCGAATAGGGGCAAGCGACGCGCTCAATGTCATCAACGTGACGTATATGTGTCTCACGAGGAATCAAGGGGCCGTGGATCTGAGGGTGTAATGAGAGTCAAAATCCTGAAACAGATTCCAGGATGGCCGGGCGTTGGGCGGGTTATTGAGATACCGCCCACCGTCGCGGCCCCCCATATCGAGGCCGGCCATATTGAGGACATTGACACCGTATATGACAAGGTTCCGATTCTCAAGGCGGGTCATATCAAGAGACTGTATCCTGTCGAATTCGGCGACGTGATACCCACCCCGTCAAGGTCTCGGATGGTGGCAGATGAACCGGAGATTGACCCGGTAGAATACCCGAAAGACTCCGGACTTCGGTTCGTGCCCGTTGAAGAGCTTCCGGATGATTCGAAATCCCAGGTCAAAAAACGTGCCAAGAAGGTGAAAAAATGAGAATCAAGAGAATACCAGATCTTCCAAGCACAACGGTTTTCGATCTGAGTGAAGTTGAAGAAATGCAAAAAGCCGCCAAAAAGCATCTTGATATAATGGGCGCTCGGATGGCAGGGTATGGATTTACTGAAAGACAGGACAAAAAATGAAAAAAGTAATCGTGTTGGCGTTCTTGCTCTTCCCTGTTTTCGCCGGTTTCGCCGGTGCCCAGTCGGTAGAAATATCGGCGCTCACATACGGGCGAACGAACTCAATCGTCGTCACATGCGCATGGGAGGCAGACGGGGCCGGCGACATCACGTTTGATATCGATGAAACCGTGAATGTCGATCCGAGCGAAGACGGCCTTGACCTGACGGCCGCGCTCCTCGGAAAATTCATCGGCGAAGCCGTAACAATTCCTGATACCGGAACAGCGCCAACAGCGGATTACGACATCACCGTTCAGGACGGAGACGCGCTATCATATTTCGGGACCGCGCTCATTGACAGATCGGCGACCCTCATCGAATCAACGATTCCGCAATTCCAGACGCCAGACGGGAACGCATATGGAGGCAGGGTATTGAGGAGCACGGAAGGTGCCGCTTTTAAAACTCTGACAATAACAATAACCGGGGCCGGTGCCGGCGGGAAAGGTGTTTTGAGGTTGGTACTCAGATGAGAAGATTATTTCCGATTATCCTGATTTTGGCGCTCTTGATCCCTTACCGGGTTTCCGCGAATCAGTTCGTCTACACGATCTCCGGTGGCGGCGGAATGCTTGCCTCGGATTACAACCCGGAGGACACGGAGCCTCTACCGTCGCAAATAGCGTTCGCATCCGACCTGATAGGCGACGGAACCGATGCCGGGCAAATGATGTGGTGGGACGGATCAGCGTGGGTGCCTGCGACTGGCGTTTCATGGGACGAGGCCAATCTTCACATAGTTGGCACAAGTAGATTTTACCACTCTGGTGGGCAATATCTAGAATTTATTCCAAGCGCCGGAAACCATCAAATCATCACCTCAAACGGCGGATTCAACATATCATCTGCCAGCGGAGGCACGCGATATACAACGGGCGGGGTGGACAGCCTTATAACAATCGATCCGGCTAGCCAAATAACCGCTGACGGAATCGTGCTTAGGTCAAATGGTTTTTCTTTTTTTATGGGTGGAAATGTAGGGATAAACGTGCGTAACCCATCAGGCATTTTCGAGGTCAGGAACACAACTGGCCCCCAGGTAACTGGCAGCTATGACGCATCGAACCTTTTCACGATGGAGGCTGACGCAAGCGGGGACTTGACGATCGCGGCAACCGGAGGGGACATAGCCCTTTCGGAAAATACGACCGTAGGGTCTGGCGAAGCAGGCGTCGACTACACGCTGACATTTGACGGGGACCTGTTCGACGGGCTGATGACGTGGGCACAGGCTGACGACACGCTTGTTTTCGCCGACAATATCAAGACGGAACGCAACACAGAAATCGCCGGAACGATGTCGACAACATCAGTATTGAGGCCGCCGAGCCTGTCAGGGGCTACCAACAATTGGGCCCCGGCTGGATATACTGACAACCGCATTTGGATAATGTCAACAACCGGGGCGAATGTCAACGTCTCTGGGATACAGGCGGCTCCGTGGCTCGTCATTACGCTGATACACGATCAGACAGCTGGAAATATAATTTTGGTTGGCAACTCGGGCTTGTCGGCTGTCGGCAATCAATTTTTGTTCGGATCAAAGACAATGCAACCGGGCGAGGCCGTGACCATCTGGTGCGATGGCGCGCTCGGTTGGCGGGCAATGTCCGACCAATTATAAAGGAGGCGATATGAAAAAAATAATGATGGTTCTTTTTTTGATTCTGCTCGTTTCGATTCCGGCATCAGCGGATTTCGACGCAAGGATGAACGTAATCAACGGCCCGGTAACAGGTCCGATTTTCGAACGGCGGGCAGAGTGCGCGCTGATGATCCAGGCAAGGGTTGTCAAGGCCGAGGACGTGGACGTTCGAGATCACGCCCTACGGGACGCATTCGCCCAGAAAATCATAAATGCGCAGGTGTCTTTGAACTCGATTTATACCTTGATCGTCAACGACACGAATGTGGCCGCGCTGATCGACGCAGGGACGTTGGGCCAGATCACTGACGAGATCCTTTTGCAGGCCGTTGCTGATGGGTGGGATGATCTTTCCGGGGTTTCAAGGTTGGCTGAATAATGGACGCTGCTTTCATGTTAAAAGCAGCCGGGTTTGTTATGGCGCTTATCGCTCAGGTCGCTCTTGTTTCGAGGATGATAACACGTCAGGGGTTTAAGATTGAGCAGTCAATCGTGCAAAATAATAAACTCGAAGCCAAGGTTGACAAGCTGAGCGACGGCCTTTTCCCAAACGGAAAGCCTGCTTTTATTTACAAAGAGGATTGCAGTGCCCGACACAAAGACATTTGCGATGTAATCCAGCGAGAGATAGGATTACTCAAAGAGGAATTTGTCAAGCGCGATGACAGCAGGCAATCTGCACATACGAAACTATGGACTCAAATCGACATTCTGAGGACTGACGTCATAAGGCTACAGTCCGAGAATAAGGCAGGAAATGCAAAATGATTTCAATGTATACGATGCGATTTTGGTGCTTATCGGCGGTGTCACGCTGACATCATATATCGTGTCGTATCTTTGGGTCAAGGATGCTTGGGGTAAGACTCACAAACAGATAGTTGATATTGACACAAGATTGAAAAAAATGGAGGAGAAAAAATGAAAAGATTGATCTGTTCATCGATTTTGGTAATCATGCTTTTTTGTTTCGGTTGTCCTGCCGGAGTCATGTCGGCAGACGGCGGAGCGAAAACAGGCCCGAAGCCGAAAATTGAAATCAGTTATGAATGGCATCCGTGGGGCCCGAACACGCCTTTCTCGCGGACACTGCGGACCGGGCTATGATACTGAAAATCGCAACCGTATCAATCCTGATCGCCGGTATCGTCGGGTTTTCGCCACCGGTTCCGAATGCGCCTGCGCCTGCGCCTGCGCCTGTTGTTGGCCCTGTGATTGCCGCGCCTGTTGCTGAGACTGCGACGACAACGCCGAAGCCAAGCCAGAAGCCGAAATGCCCGAAGAAAAGCGACGCATTCCGGTCATTGATCACATGTGTTGAAGGTGACGAAGGAACCGTGGGGCATGAATTGACGCAAAAAGGATTTTATCAGGTCCGCGGGTTGGGCCGGGGGCTGATCGATTACTATTTTTTGAAAAAAAGGGAAAATGAGAAGCCTCTATAAAACACTGATATCCCCAACCGTCACACCGGTATCCGTGGCCCAGTTCCATAATTGGATCATTAGGGACCCCAACGTTACGTTAGAGGACCCAAGATATGCCCAGGCCATAGCCTCGTCCGTGGACATGTTCGAAAAACAGTCAGGCATGAAGATGTCATTCCAGCGGATGCGGTGGAACCCGTGGCGGTTCGGAAATCAGGATTATGGGCAATGCCAAGGCCGGGAAATGCGCGTGTCATATGGGAACACCGACGTCGTCGAAATCAGCTACATCGACCCTGACGGGGCCCCGCAAACATTCACAGATTTCAGCGTGGAGGCGGACGACAACGGGAACAGCAGGATTGTCTTGAACCGTGAAAAAGACTGGCCGGATGTCGACACGCAAGCAGAGTACCCGATCACGATTGATTTCGATTGTGGGCACCCGGTTGGCGCGGATTGGGTTGAAAACTTCGCCTACGCCACCGGGTACAAGATGAGGCCGACATGGGCCATGGCTCATAACCTTGTTTACGAGGCAACGCCAGGGGGAACATCAGGCCCAACAGAACCATTCTTGACCGGGGAAACCGGCGCGACACAGGCGGAAGGGCCGGACACATTAATCTGGACATGCCTTGGAAAAACGATCCCGGAGGTTGCCGAATCGGCGATACTGTCGATGGCAACTCACTTCGTTAATGAGCAGGGGATTTACCTTGCATCGAGCCCGAACATGAACTTGATGATGGCCAACTGGGACCGGGGCGTCTCGCTCACGAAATTGAGGTGGTAAATGGAAGATAAAACAACAATGGAACGAGGAATACCGGCAGCGTTGATATCAGAAAGCCTGTCCATTTTATTAAGACTGATCCTTCCGGTTCTCAAAATCGAGGCCGAAAAAACAGAAAACAAGTACGACGATTACCTCGTCAGGATTCTGGAAATGATCGCCAGATAATGGGCGATATATCCGAACATTTTTCAAGATGGGAACACGCCTGCGAGTGCGGTTGCGGATTCGATACGGTGGACGCTGAACTCAATATCGTCCTCGAAGATTTGCATGGTCACTTTGACATTTCAGTTCATATCTCGGGCCCAAACCGGTGCGAAAAACATAACCGCGAGGTTGGCGGAGAAGACGACAGCCAGCACTTGCTTGCGAAAGCGGCTGATGTTTGGGTGGCGGATATCGACCCCGATGTGGTTGCTGATTACCTCGAAAAGAAATACCCGACAAAATATGGAATCGGTCGATACGTCGGGCGAACTCATGTTGATGTCCGGGCAAAAAAAGCGAGGTGGGATAAGAGATGACTTGCGAAAAATGCGGAAGCCAAAAAATAATCGCAACGATCAGGTTTATAGGATCCCCTGGGTATGTTGCCGGAAGCCGAAAAGAATATTGCGGGACGTGTGACAAACCGCCGATATCCGAAATCAGATCGCCGATAGAAACAGGCAGGTATACGATGGTGATTGATTGAAAAAAAACCTACCACCACACGCATTCAGGAATAAAGGCAAGATATACCGTGAGCAATGGACGCAGGCGAGGGGCGGCGATCCAAGAGTTCTCGGGACGCCGAAAGATATCGTTCAGTCGATCAATTTCGCCAGGGTGATTCTAGAATCAGAAGAAAAATACGCAGCCGGAACATTTCAGGGCCGGGACCGAATCGACCTGTATTTCAGGACTCCAGGCTGGGACGTTCACATTCAACAAGGCGACAAGGCCGAAGTCACTTTCAACCAAAAAACGATCACGTATAACATCGACGGGGTTGTTCTGCCTGACGACATGCGTGATGATTGGGTAATCAACTGTTCGATAAAAGTGGATAAGGTGGGATAAAATATGGAAATGAGGACATTCGAAGTAACGACAACCGGTTCCGGAACAAAGCACAAAATCAAGGCGACCCATTTTTATCAAGAATCAGGTGGCGTGCTACAGCTCCTAGTGGCGGAAGAGGGGGATCAGTTGACCATCCACAGGGTGAAGGCAACTTTTCCAGCAGGCAAATGGGATTCCTGTGTCGAGATAGAGCCAGAATAAATGCCAGGAATCACAACCCAAATAACGAACCTTCTTCTCGATTACATCAACACGACGGAATGGTTCACCGATATGATCGGCCGCAGGTTTTACCGTGAAAACAACATCCCCGGAGAAGTCGTGGCCCCGTATGCGGCGTGGGGGTGGGTCACCGTCACCGACACGACGGCTTCGATCTCTCAGTCCGAAGAGAACAGCTTCCAAATCACAATGTACGGAAGCGACGATATCGCCCTTGACGAAATTCGGGACGCTGTCGAATTGTCACTGAGCACGCGAACAGACGGGAGCGCTGACATCGGGTTCAATATCCTGGTATACCTGGAGCGGAATTCAGGGTTCCGGGCGACGGAAAACGAAAAAGAAAAACGAGACAGATTCGGAAAATATGTCGCAATGAGCGAATTCCATTTCCGAGTCGAAAAAACATATACATAAGGAGGCAACACGATGGCGGTAGAATACACGACATGCGCAATAAAAGTTGCGGAAGTGCTCCAGTCAGCGCAAGGGGCTATGCAAATTTGGTCCGATCAGTCGGGGGCATTGCGCGAGCTCATGCCAGGGCTAACGGAAATTAAGCTCCCGGTAGGGTTCATGCGGGCCACGTCAGCGGCGGCAGAGTCTGGATCAATCGGAACGAACGTCGCCGGCCAACCCAGCTTTGAAGACGTCGGGTTTTCCGCGAACTGGTATCATGAATCCGCCGTTCAGCGCGAACTCTACCGAAGGGGGCAGTGCCAGGCACTCCCCAATAAAGACATCTGGATCTACGCCCGGCTGAACCTGTCAGACCGATCCCAAGACATCATCCTGATACCGAACACGGCCCCGGCAGAATGGGGCGGGGCTCCGAACGGCGGGCTTGATGTCGCTGCTTTCCAGATCCCGAGCGCGGCAACAAACGCAGCGGTGTTCTTTACCGTCACGGGAAACATGGTTCAATCAGCGCGATACATCAAGGCCAGCGTCAACCTCGAAGACCTCGCAACCGATTTTGCCTTCACGGCGACGACCATTGACCGGGCCGCAGGGAGTTTCACCGACGACGGGGTCGAACCTGGGATGAAGATTTATCTTGATGACACCGACCTGACTCCTGGCCTGAACTTCGGGAGAATCGTCACCGTCGATACCGTAACCGCGCTCCAAATCACCATCGTTGAAACCGGATACATGGAAATTGACACGGCGTCGCCCACGACGTGGCTGCGCGCCGGATTCCAATTCTAAATTGGCCAACCGACAAGGAGTTCTTGACAGTTGCCAAAATCGCCGCCGGGTGGCCGGCCTGCCCGGTGGCGATGAAAACAAACAGGTCGGAAAAACAGAAAGGTCGGAAAAAATGCAGCAGCTCACAAAGAAAATTTCAAAGATGATCGACATCCCGGATGTATGGGAATGGAATCCGCTCAAAGATGACGGGTCGCCGATTTTCGAAGAGCCAAAAACGTTCGAACTAGGTGGTGGAAAAATCAAAATATTCAGCATGTCCGAGGAGGATTTTTCCACAGTTCGCGAGGATTCAATGCGGGCGTCTGTCGGGTCCACCGGCGAAGTCACGGTTCTGGTTTCGGATAAAAAAATGAAAGAGAACCTTTTTTCAGCAAGGTGTGGCGGGGAAAAGGGGTCATGGGTTGGCTTCCTTGATGAAGCCGGCGAGCAGCTCAACTCAAACCCGAAAAATCAGAAACGCTTTGTGCATCTTAAAACCGATGGACATTTCGCCCTTGATTATTTTGTGACCAAGCACATCGGCCCTATGCTCGACAAAATCGCAAACGATGAGGCGTCGGCAGAAGAAAAAAACTGGTTTGCGTCGCCCAATGGGCAAGCGGGCGACGCGACCGAGTCCACCCCCAGGGCTGCGAAGCATGCAAAAGGGCATGGGCCGAAAGGATAGCGTTCTCGTTCGGCAGATTCGAGAAACAGAGAGCGTCGTTCAAGTCGGCCGGGGTCCCCGTGTCAGTTTACGGGGAATTCATCTCGGACAAATACGGGGGCGCGCCGAAGCCGCGCGAATACAAGGAACGGCAGCAAAACGAGGACGAGGCATACACCTCGCTCATGAACTTTTTCTGCAATGAGTGGACCGGAGAGTCGGGGATGCTCAAGGGCTGCAAAATCGAACTCATGGCCGCCAATTCCGAGGCGTGGACGGTGTTTTCAAAAACTGGCCCGCAAGCTGGGGCCGCTGATGTTCGGGCGGCGATGAAGATGTCTGGGGTCCGTGATATCTGGGATTGTTGGCAGCGGGTCTCGATATTGGCTGACGAGTTCCGGAAGGGGAAATGATGGTTACCAGAGGCCGGCCGATGGAACAAATTCTCAAAATACTGATTAAACCAGATACGGGAAAAATATTTGGGATCGTGGCCATAGCCATCGCGGTTTTGGTATGGCCCCCGGAAAGCGAGAAGGTCACCGGCGTTGTCGGTTTGGCAGTTACCGCGCTTGCGACTATGACCGGAAGGTGCGGCAAGAATGCATAGGCTACATACTCCAAACGTGACGGAGCCGCGTTCCTGCATCGCGCCCCATGCGTCCATTTATCGCAAAATCAAGCAAGAACTTGAATTCCGGAGAGCAAATGACAACGCAATTATCTTCGTCGATAATCTTGTCGAAATAACCGGCTTTGATTTTCCGTATCTCTTCGTGGTCGGATATATCGAAAATGTGAATCATAAATCCTCCTTTTTGGATTCCGTAGCATATGCAATGGTGAAAGTCAATGGCTGACATAGAATGGTTCGGAAAAGAAGTCGAAGCCCAGGCCATAGCCAATATGGAGGCCATGGTCAATACCCAACTCGAAAAAGTCCGCGAAGAAACTGCCAGGAATTGGCCGGTAGACACCGGTCACTCTCTGTCTATTTTGAGGCGAGACCCGGCGAAAATAAACCCGGCATCTATCTCTGGTCGTGTCATCATCCCGGTTCGATACGCAATTTTCGTTGAACTTGAAAAAAAGGTGATGAGGCGCGCCCTCAGAAAAAACGAAATAACAGGATTTAATGTGTTCTAATGCCAGTGCTCGGATCAGCCAGGGTAGAATACAAGGCCACCGGCCTGCAACAGATGCGCAAAGACATGAACGACGCCGAGAAAGATTTCAAGAAAGCGTCGGGTGCAATCGTTGCTGGCATCGCGGCGATAGGTCTTTCGGTCGTCAAGATCGGCATGCCTTTTGAACAGATGATGATCAACACCGGCGCCGCGATGAGGGGAACCGAAAAGGATTTGATCGCCCTTAAAGCGGCGGCACGTGAAGCCGGAGCGACGACAGAGCACACGGCCACGCAGTCCGGAGCGTCCCTTCTGTTCATGGCTAAGGCAGGGCTTGACGCCACCGAATCGATAAAAAATCTCTCAGTCATGCTTGATTTCAAGACTGCCATCCAGAACACCATGGCGCTCGGCAAGGCCACCGATGTTATCACCGACTCGGCGACGGCCATGGGTATCAGTTTCCAAAACATGCAGCACGTCGCCGACGTTTACGTTGCGTCCACGAACCGATCCGCCATGGACACACTGCAACTCGGCGAGGCCATGTCCAAAGTCGCCGGCGTCGCCAGGCTTTACGGCGATGACATCGACCAAGTAACAGCCGCGCTTGCGGTGTCAGCATCCCAGGCGATCAAGGGCGGGGAAGCCGGTACCCAACTCAAAAACGTCTACACCAACACATCCAAGGCCGCGCGCGAACTCGGTATTGCAAACGAGGGCATGATCCCGACATTGCGGGCGGTACATGAAGCCCACTGGAAAGCCGATAAAATCGTTTCGGTATATGGCAAGATCGCGCTCCCAACCGTGGCCGCGCTACTGAACAAGATCTCCGGTACCCAAAAAGGGTCTTATGCGTACCTTGTGAACGAGATGAGGCACGCATCCGATGGCATGGGGGAATCAGCCGCGCAAGCCGAAAAAATGCGGGGCTCCCTGGAAAATCAGTTTAAGATACTTTTTTCACAAATCAATGATGTTGCTCTCTCGATATATAACAACTGGCTGCCGGCCATGAAGGAAGGTGGGCATGAAGTAGAAAACTTCGTCAAAAAAAACAAGGACATGATCGTCGGCCTTGTGGATGCGTTCGTGCCCCTTCTCGAAATAATCGGGCTTGGTGGCGCCCTCATACTCGGGTTGAAGGCGTCGGCAATCATCATCCCGACGGTCACATTCGCAACTGAAGTCATGAGCGCGGCAATGCTTGGCGGGGCGGCGACTACCGGCGCACTGAACACATCGCTTTTTGGCACATCCATTGCCGCTACGGCTGCAACCGGCGCGCTCGGAGTCGTCACGATTGCCGCAGGCTCGTTGTTTGCCGCTTTTGCCGGCTGGAAAATCGGTGATTTCCTTTTCGAACAATTCGAAGATGTCAGGCTAGTCAGCCTCGCGTGGACCGACATGGTGATGCGCGGGTTTATCGAGATGGAATTCAAGGGGAAAAGAACTTGGGCCGCAATCAAGGATATCTTCGCGCTCACCGTCATCGACATGGCCAGAGATTTCGCTGACTTTATCCAGATGACAGGCGAAGGGTTCGCCGCGCTCGGCCAGTACGACATGAAACAGAACATGGTTGACGCATCCCGGTCAATCCGCATGGCCATCCGTGATATGGGCGGGCTTGCCGATTCTGTCCAGATCGTTGACGCAGAACGCAAGGCAGCGCTTGCCACCCTTCAGAAAACAATAGACATGATCGCCCTTGAACACCAAGGATACAAAACCGGGGCCGACGCCGCGCAAGAAGCCGGGAACCGACAGCTTGAAACTATGCGGAAAAAGGCTGCGGGCTCGGCAATGTTCACGCAAAAAGAAATTGAGAACATGAAGACCGTGGCCGCCAAGGCCGCGCTCGAAGCCGACGCATTGATCAAAATCGAGAAAGGCAAAAACAAGAAGCTCGAAAAGCTGAACGCGGAGCGTCTCGGAAAAACCGTAAAGCAAGTTGCTGCCGGCGTCAAAGCCCAGAAAAAAGGAGTTGACGATTCCCTTAAAGATTTCTTCGGAGGGCTTGATGAAGAGGCCAAGCGATGGACGAAGCATAACGATGAGGCGGTAAAAGATCGGGCCGAAAGAACCCGTGAAATCATAAAAATTGACGAGCAAAGCGCCAAGGATTTCGAAAAATCGCTTGAAGCCTCCAAAAACGTATACGAAGATTTCATCAAAGAAAATTTGGGCGTCAAGGAACTTTCGGTTGAATCCCAGGCCGCGCTCGACAAACAATACCTGGACATCAAAGACGCCTTCCTTGCATCGGAAACAGGTTCCTTTGACGACGCTATGGCCCTCGTTCTGGCATCCAAAAAATTGAATGTCGAAGGGCTGAAAGAGAACGATCTTGCATACGGGATTTTTCTTACCGAGCAACAAATTGCAAACAAAGACATCCGGCTTGAATTTTACAAAACATCCGGGGCTTTCAGTCAGGAATATTACAACTCGGAAATCGAACGGATACAAGCATACTCCAAGAAGTTGGCCGATGCTGGCGTTGGCGCGGTCGATGTAAAAAAGCAAGAAACCGACGCGATCCTTGCCCTGGATATCAAAAAACTGGAATCGTCAGACAATTTTTTCGATGGGGTCAGGCTGGGCGCGGCGAAGTCAAAACGAGACATGATGACGTGGGCCGACGCCGGCCAAGAGATATTTGGAACAATCCAAGGCGCACTGGCAAGCGGGATCGGTGATGTTTTCAAGTCGATGTTCGAACCCGGCGACACTTCAGAATTAGAAGCCGAATTAAAAGACCTTCAAGATATTTATGCCGAACTTGAAAAATCCGCAATCGCCACCAACGCCAGCATATCAAAAGCCGAATCAGACACGCTCGATCTTGTCCGGGACGCCAACCGGAAAAAAATGAACAGCTTCGAACTTTTTCAGAACGATAAACTTGCCGTCGCCAAAAAGATTTCGACGGCGGAAAAAGCGATTCTTGAAAAAGATTTCAAGCTTTCCGCCAAACTATTTCAGGAGGCCCAAAAACTTGCTTCCGGATTGGGCCGGGCTGTTGTCGCCAATACTTCCGAGATCGAAAAAGAACTTGATAAGATCGAAAAATCCTGGAGGGACATCGGTGACGAAATCCGGGATATCAACAATGATATCGCAGGCGTCACGATTGACACCCAGGAAATGATACGGGACGCCAACCGTAAGACCATGACCGAGTGGGAAGTTTTCCAAGACGACAAGCTCGAATATGCCGAGACCGTCGCCGAAGCCGAGGCCGCTATGCTTCAGGGCAATTTTGATCTTGCCGAAGAACTGTATGGAGAATCCCAAAGGATGGCGGCGGATCTTCAACGGGAGATCAAGGACGGTTCAGGTAACGTCATAACTACTTTGGGCGAGAACACAGACCTTGCCATACAACTGATCGGAGATTCCGGGGCCGGAGCGTTGACAGCTCTTGAGGCTCAGGGGCTGGCCGCTACTTCAGCGCTCGGCGACGCCGCCAACGGCATTGATGCTTACAAAACAGAATTGGAAAACGCCAACAATACGACGCTGACGCTCGAAGAAAACACCGGCCTTGCCATTGGACTGATAGAAGAGGCCGGAACCGGTGCCACCCGTGCCCTTGAACTGGAACGCGAGACCCTCGCCGGGAATATGTCAGCAATCGTCACAGAAATGGACGATCTCAAAAAAGACATCGAGACGAAATCCGGGCAAATGTCGGTTAACTGGGGGGGCGTATGGCAAGGAATGCTTACAACTGTAACTACCAAAATCGGAGAGATGGCGGGGGCGTTGGCGGCTGAAAAGATTACAGGGCTTGCGATCAGAGGGTTCGATGCTCTTTTCGGCGGAGCCCCGTCAGCAAAAGACGGGGCTTTTGATGTCGGGCAAACCGGGCCGGGTTCGGCTGTCGGCGGGGTTGTCCCGATCCTTGCCCATGCCGGAGAATCAATCCTGCCTGCGGACTTGACCCAAAGCCTGAAAGATGCGACCGGGTACGATGAATGGGGAAACCAGATCAAGGAGTATTTTGGCGTCGACCCATCCGAAGGACCATCAACTATAGGACAAGCCTCTGACTATTCCGGGGCCGGTGCCGCGCTGTATAAAGCATACACGGCATTTCAGGACGGCGACAACACGGAAGCGGCGAAACAAGTTGCAAACGCGATGGCGTCCGGGCTTGAAACATATGCCGAGCAAAAGGCTTCATCGATTGCCGGTGGACTAGGCCAAGGATTTGGGGCGGTAGGGTCTGGGATCGGGGCTTGGCAGTCTTTTGAAAACGAGAACTACGTTCAGGGCGCAATGCAGGCGCTACAGGCTATCCAGCAGGGCGTCGCGGCATACCAAGCATTGACGGCTGGAGCTGGTACAGCGGCGGGGGCGGCTGCTGGAGGCGCTGGAGCAGCTACTGGAGCAGCGGCAGGTACGGTTGCAGGCACGGCAGGCGCAGGCACTGCATTATCATTCGGCGGAGTTCTTGAGGGCGCTGGATGGGGCGCGGCAGCATGGTCACTGTTTGCAATGGCCGGCGACGAACACATGCAAAGCTCCATGGGCACAATAGGCGCTACTACAGGCGCAACCATTGGCGCATCAATAGGCTCTGTCGTCCCCGGAATCGGAAACGTAGTCGGAGGAGTAGGTGGCGCATTCGTCGGGGGCCTTATCGGTACAGTTGCTGACGTTGCCAAGGGCGGGACCGCGACTTTCGAGCTAAACGATTATAACGATATCGCGAACTCGGCGAGAACGTGGACGCCTGACGGATTCGCTGGCCGAATGCCAGCCGTTGAAGGTGACGCAGGCAGTGCCGAGGACAACGCCAGGAACGCATATTTCCAGGCCATGAATCTTACAATGGATACTGCAACCGGCGTCATAGCCGGCGCAACCGGAGCGTTGAGCCCGGATCAGTTTCAAAAATTTCAAGACGTTTTCTCAGCGAATCTTGACCCGGTAGCAGTACAAGAAAATATGGGATGGAGAACCGGCGAGGGCGGTATTGGCGCGTCAACGTCCGCCAAGATCGCCGGGACATATTGGAACGATACGATGGACGCCTTGGCCCTTGCCGCCGCGTCGGTAGGCGGCAGAGAAATGGATGGCCTTATCGATTGGACTTCTCTGAACATGCTTGACAAGAACTCTGTTATCGACCCGACTGGCGCGGATCAGGCTGCGGAACACGAGGCGTGGCGAGAAGAAGTCAGGCAACAGGAATTGGCCGAGCGAAGGGTAAGCGGCGGAGCGGCGACAGGCGGAACGGTAGTAAAAGAAGATGGTGCCCTCAATGTGACAGTCGGCGAGGGCATTATTCCCGTCAAAGGCATGGAATGGGCGGAAGATGTTGGCAAGGCGATTATGTCCGGTTCCCCATTCGGAGGATCCATGGCGCGGGATGACAGCCCCATCGGCATAGGCTCTTTTATGGGATCGCTCCCCGGGGAAATATCCGGAGCGCGGGGCGCGGTCATGTCCGAATTACTCCTCAACGACACAGTATCAAGGCTCGGCGAGGGCAACGAATTGAAACGAGAGGCAAACGCGCTGGCACGGGAGCGGAATCAGCTTTTGAGGCAGATCCTTTCCAGGCCAGGAATCGACGCCGGCAGGCTGACGGATTTTTTTCTTCCGGAATTGGAAAACAGGGCAAAAAACGGGTCGGCTGAACTTTCGTCACCGGCCGAAAAAACAGCGGCGGAAGCGTATCTTAGATCGAGCGGCTTTATTCAAAGGGGGAATATGTGGTCATGAGCAGGCGAGAAATTTCCGAAAAATTAATATTGAAACTACCGCCCCGCGTCCTCGAAAAAAACAAAGACATGGGCGGAAACAAATCCAAGCGAGTCAACCAATTATTACTCCGGGCGCTTGATTTTGGGGCCGAAATTGGTATCAAAAGGACCGGCAATCGCCTGTTGATTTCGGATTGTCCAGGCGATATCAGGCCATTTCTCGACGCATGGTGGCAATCTGAAATCGGCGGATTCGGGGCTGTTGACGGTGACAATTATCTGCTGCTGAAATGAAAAAGCTGTCACTCTTTCGAATAACAGCCATTTTCATCCCAGAAGGGACCATTTGGTTGGCCTGGATGGAACTTTTTCAGTTCGTCCAGCCACCGACAATATGGCATAACCGATTAACCATGTCAAGGATTTTTTATGAATGACGAACTGAGACAACTTGCCCTGGAGCGGGATCTATTATTGGACAGGGTGTCGTAATGGCAAGAGCAAAAACATGGGCCGAATTCAAGGACAAGCCGGATTCCGAAAAGCGGGTAATCGTACTATTACAGGCGCGTGAACGAGCGGTCCCGGCCAATGTCGTCGACTTCGTGTTTTCGAATATCGAGCGGGAAGAGCCGATCGGTTTCACCGGCATAATCCACAAGGGCGTCTCATCGGTGCCGGCGCTCAGATACAATACCAACGAGATCGGAGGCAATCCTCCGGCACCGTCGTGGTCTGATATCATCCTGACGAGGGAAGACGGATATGACATCAGCCCCGATGGGTCAGGCATATATTTTGATGATCTTGGAAAAGATTACATCCTTGAAAATCAACCCGCGTTCGTGTGGTTCGGCGGCGACGATGTTCCGTGGCTCGAATACAGGAAAACTTTTTCAGGGACAATGGGCAGCCCGGCCAAGGATGATATGACGCTGACGGTTCCATGTTTTGGAAACGAAAACCGGGCATACCGGGACACGATAGCGAAGACAACGATCACCGCAGCGGCTTTCCCGTTCGCACCCACCGGAAATCTCGGGAAGACAATACCGTTTTGCATCGGATTCATTTCGCACATGGAGCCGATATGCGTTGACAGTCGGGCGGTCGCGCCCAATAATATGCGTTTCGCGTTTCACGACAACACTGTCCCGTATTCAATTCTCCAAGTCAAGGACGCGGGCGTAACGCTCACCGGGGCACAGTATACAAACAATGGAGACGGGACATTCACGCTTGCCCTCGGCTACATACCCAATGGGGCAATCACATGTGTAGTCCTCGGGGCGTGGGGATTCTCACCATGGGCCACTGACATCACGAATCTAATCACCACTTTTTCAGCCGGGGCCATAGACGCGGCTGCGGTCGCGGCGGCAAACATCGCGCTCCCGTGGGAGGTGAATTATCTTGTCCAGTCGGAAATGTCGGTCATGGACGTTATCCGGCAGCTTTCCGTTGGTGTTCCTGCATACTACAGCTTCCAGCGCGATGGCGTTTTCCGCATGGAGGAAATCACTGACCCGGCATTGAAGACGCCGGACCATATTATTAATTCTGAAATGTCCAATATTTCGCCTGTTGCTATCCTTGACAATTCGCTTTCGATAAAGCCGACCGGGCAGGTAATAGATACGGCCAGCATCAGCTACTACGAAAATTTCGCAGTGCTTTCAAGGCAGGATCTTTCGGCGAGTCTGTCTGAGACTCAAAAATCTATATTGTACACAACATGGAGGCAGGACACATACACAGACCCTACCGTTTCGGTTCTTTACGACAATCCGGCCAAGAAAAGCACCCTGGTTCGCGTTACATCAATTGTTGACAGCCAGGACGCGGCCGTAAGGTGGGTCAACCTGTTGAAAATTTCCAGGTCGATAACGACGATCAAGATCAAGTGCCAGGATTTGATTTACAATATCGGGGACATTGTCAGTGTCACGTTCAAGACAGAACTGAAAGACGGAACGCCATGGTATAGGCACGGGCTGAACGATACCAGGATGATGATTATCGGAATCAATGAAAACTATGACCGGTTCGAAACGGTCTTGACTTTGTGGGGATGATATGACTTGCATAAGCACCGAAAAATGCATTTTCTGGACACGCAACAAAGCCGTTGACGAGTGGACGCTCACGTCGTCAACTGCGGTGTCAGGGTACAGCGCCAACAGGCTCAGGGAGACTGCAAGAAAGCTGACATGGAGGTCTACAGCCGGAGGGTCTCAATGGGTTGACGGCGTCAATGTAACCTCCGGGGTCCAGATGAACAAACCGGCGAAAAGAGGGGTGGCCATAATCAACCACAACCTTGATACCCTTGCTCCTGTCACGGGGACTTTCAGGATACAGTTGTGGGACATTGCCGGAAACATAAAATTCGATCAGGTTTGCAATGCGATAAACTACACAATATTTTCTTCGTATTTCGAAGAGATTATAGACACCATACGGCCGTATAAAAATTTTGTCGTTTATCTTCCGGATTCGATACCGAATTTTGTCATGGGCCATTGGCGGATTACCATGATCGATTCCACAAAATCCTATTATGAAATTGGACGTGTGATAATCGGCGAACAGTTTCAGCCGAAAGATAATTTCTACAACGGGATGGCGCATGTCTCTGGCGTAGACGATACGCGAACCGATAAAACATACGGAGGGGACAAGACTTCGGACAACAGGCCCAAACACAGGGGTATGAATCTTTCGCCGCCTGCAACGATAAAAAATCTAGAAGATATTACAGACTGGATGCGCCTCATACACGTAATCGGAAAGCGCGAACCAATTTTTGTTGACCCCTATCCTAAAACTGGGCTGCCCCCAGATTTTGCGGTGGGCGAGGAAGCCGCGGCCACAAAAAATCTTGTCAACCAGATGTACGGAACGAACGCTAATGGCATGTCGATCGCGTGGAATTCTGAAAACACTGCGGTCACATCCGGTGGAATTTTTATTGAAGAGCAGGCATAACAGACGATAAAAAACAAAACCCGGTGTTGGCACCGTAAAGATCGTCAGGAGTCGGCACCGGAGACCCATCGAAGGCCCGCAGGTTCACAAAATTCATCTGAGGATCGAACCCATAAAAGTTTTTCCCAAAATCACCATTCCTGAAATCAAATATCTTGTTCGGAAAAACCATAAATTTGCCTTCTTCCATTCCGGTAACAAGCCATATATGATCGTAATCATAGCCGTTGACGTGGACAATTGACGGGCCAGTTGACGTTTCGATTCTCGAAATGATGTCTTCGCCGGCCATGGCCTGATCTCCGGAATAAACACCTTGAACCAGAGGTTGCGAAAGATTCCATGTCGGTGTCTCGAATGTCTTTGGGTCGGTCACCATTATCTGATAAAGGCCATACATCATCGCAATTTTAAAGCACGGGTTCTGCCTGTCTTGCAATATCGATTTGACTTCGACATCTACCGGGCCGGTTCCAAGGCACGAAATTAGATTCGTGGCGTTTGGCTCAACGATATCAGACACGTACGTCCATGCAGCCGGGGCGCATCCGAATGACTTGTTTTTACCCTCTGTTGATTTTGCCCATGCCGAAAGTGATGGATATTCGTCAATTTCGGATTGATCATAGAGGCTTTCGAGCGCTGACACGCTTGATGTCATCAAGATTATTACGAAAAATATTTTAAATTGAATATCGTCACCTTGTGTGGGGCGGGCGGGATTCGAACCCGCGATCCCATGGGAATCGTGAAAGTAAGGCCATGGTAACTGACCGCACCGGTTGTTATTTTTATTTCAATTCCAAAATGTGAGAAGACATTGCCGCAGCGTCATCCTCCGTAAATGATTTCCTTGTTGCTCTTGATCTGAGAAACAAAAAAGATTTGATGCTGATATAATACAGCGTTTTTCTCTTTCTTAGGACATACCAACACACAACCACCCACGCCGGAATATTCCTGACCAAAAAGCAGTCGAACGGTTTTCGAGATGTGAAACTCATCTGCTCTTTGCCGTCCGGCGTAGGTCTGAAAACAGATTTTGCGTCTGGGATCTTGTAATAAAACCCTGATTCAGACCTAGCCATTTTCAGGGCTTCTATCTGATGCGGCTTTACTGCATCCCACCGGATCGATTTTCCCTTGCATAATTTCAATTCGAAAACGCCATCTATTTTGTTTTGCTTACCGAAAAGCCTTTGGATATCTTTTTCTTTCATCGTTCCCACCCTTCGATAACATCCCAATCAGCGTACGCGTCGCCCTCGCCATGCACTGTCCATTGCCCAACGGCCCCGCAACCCCTACATCGCATTAAGTCGCCGTCGTATCCATATCCCGGATCTGTCGCTTCTGTCAGGATTTCGGAACCGTCTCCGCAAATGTCGCATTGTTCTGGGTGATATCGCCATTTTTTCAATGGCCTTACATCTCCAGTCTCTACCTTGTTCATCATATCACACCTTCGCCTCCTGTCTCGAAGCACTTTTCTTCTCAGATCCGCCGTCATCGTTCACGTCGCTCCTTACGAGCCATGGAAATCATGGCTCGCCGGTCCCGACGTTTACGGATTTTATCCATCAGCTTTGACCTTCTCATCAGGTTGACCGGGGCCGCGTCAAGCGATCCATCCGCCATCCGTACCGCCTGCCCGAACCGTTCCGAATTCCACAATATCCTGCCCGCGAATGCCTTCCGGAGTCTGTTCTTTTTTGCTGCCGGCGAATTTGATCCGCCAGCGTGTAGTATCATTCCGCACTTCATTTTTCGTCCCTTTCATTTTTGAATTCGGTTTCCACCCTCAATATCGATATATTCAGAAAGCCCCGATTCGATACAACAGACAATAAGATATGCGTAGATAAACGTCATCATATCCTCGCCCTAACCTCTCGCGCAGGAAGAAACCCGACAGGGCCACGTCCGGATTTCTCCCATGCATCATATTTACGGCATATCTCCTCGTATTTCCTGAGCCTGCATCCGGAGCAAGCGCACCAATCACGCTCGGAATGTACCATATCCTCGACCATCATCGCAGTGGGCATCGACGGCGTGTTTTTATCACTTCCGATTCCGACCACGAACAGCATAGGCAACGGCTGGACACCGTACTTTTCGAACACACCTTCCTGATAATGTTGCGCCTGGATCCAGTATTTTCTTTTGAGTCGGCCCTCAAAATTCGGCCCTGTTGCGGTCCATTTCAGGTCGATGATTGCGGCCATGCTTCCGTTGTCATCCTTATGAAAAATGCCGCAGTCGGTCTTCCCCTTTTTCAAGATCCCGTCCCGGGACCAGTAGAATTCCTCCTGAAAAATACACTTCGAGTGACCGAGGAAATCCCCAACGAACCTCATGCTCGGCCATGCCCCCCAGAATTTCGGAATCGGCATGGCAATCGTTTTCTCTGCGAGTTCTGACAGGGCTTTGTAATCTTCTTTTGTGATCGGGAGCGCACCGCCTGACCGGCAAATACATTCATCAGCAAGCTCGTTCGTCGCCTCCGACCCCTTGCGGTAGCTCCCGTCTTTGTTGATCTTCATCAGGTCGGTTAACATGCCTTCTTTGTGGGCGCTTTCATGAAAATATTTTTGCGTCCAGACAATCTTGGCGGCGGTAGACTTCGCATCCATGACCGGGGCGGTCTGGACATCAGACCGGAAAAACTGTTCGCCGAAAGTATCCGAGCCGGTGGCCATGTCCTGGATAATGGACTCGAAAGCATGGCCGAAGCTCATGGCCGGTGTCCAAAACAGCTTGGCTTCGTCCATCTCTTCCATTTTGAGGACCATGTCCGGGCACCATACGCCTCCGTTGTGGGCCGTTGATAGCTTTCCTGATGATAGGCCGGGTTTTCGGAAATAGTTAGTCATCGCTATGCCCACATATAGACAAGAAGAAGTAGGCCAACCAACCATGCAACCGCTGGCTTTGTGCGTAATGATTCTTCGTCGAAACTATTTCGGATAAACATGGAAATAGTTTCGCTGGTGGACGGAACCATCATCAGGATTGAAGTTATCGTGAAAATAATTTTCATATAATTCATGACACCACCTCTTGGCTTTCGCATTCAACCATTTTTGATTCGTAACCCGGATATTCTTCTCTCATATGGCCAAGAATGACGAGCGCGATGTCTTTTGGCTTCGGCTTGGTCTTGGCGATCCAAAGCGGAAATTTTGTGGTCACGATGTATTTCATGACGCCACCCCATCAAGACCAAAAATGTTGTAAATAAGTTCCCATCGCTCTTCCGTGCTTTCAACCCCGTGCTTCCATCCGAGCGCGGCCTTTGCGTCGTCAATAAGGCTTTTCGTGATCGACGCAAGTATCGTGTGGGGCTTGGCAAGTTCCCACCGTTCGCAAAAAAGGATGAACGGATCGTCATGGTCTGTGTTCTTTTGCCGTTTCGCGTTGTCAAAATCCTTGCACCCGGACATTTCGTTTTTATCGTTGTATTCGCAGGCTCCGTTACAACATATATTTAGGGCAGGGAACGATACTTTTCCCGTGGCCGGTTCCGGCTTGGCGTCCATTGGGATGTTTGGAATTTCGGAAACTGTTTCATAGGTTTCAGGCAAAGACGAAACCGGCTCTGGCCCGGAGTCCTCAATCTCATCACGCGTATGCATTCCAAGGAGAACCTGCGGGCATTCGGTACGTGCAAAAAACGTGGCGGATCGGTATCGAAGCATTTGCTCTGGCATTGTCTTCCATTTCGACCCTGCTTTCGAATACCAACCCTCTGCCTTTGCGATCCCGATTGTCACGCGGGACCCAGAGACTACGATTCCATCCGAGCGCCGCTTTGCTGATACGAAACAACCGTAGTCGTCAGCATCTCCTGAAATATTGTAAGTCAGAGGTCCAAAAATGCCTGAATCGTTTATCATGGCGATTGCGAACTTGGCTTCGATACCGACTTTTTCGTGGACCCGGTAAAGGCTTTGCATCAGCATGAAGAGATCAACGCCCATTTGTTCCGACATCCGGAGCGCAACGTAACACGCTTCCGGGGTTCTGAAATCCTTGTTAATCATTCCGCTGGCAGCATAAATTTGGGCTTCTTTCCATGCTTCTGCAAACGGGATAATGGCCTGCTTGCTTTTGTACTCAACGATTTCGTTGCTCATACTTTCTCCTTTTTAATGCGCATCCTGTAATTTTCAATACTAGCGATTATATCCCGGCTGATCTTGTAATCCTTGAAAAGTTCGTCAATAACCGATATCATCCTGTCGGTGCCGAAGGCCATGTACATCTCCGGTGTTCCACCATATGCTCCAACCAGGCCCCGGCTGATTACATACCGGATCATCTTGTCGTCCGGTAGCTGTTTTTTTTTGGATTTTTTGCTTTTTTTCATTCTGTTTTTCTCATGCGAATAATATTCCGGTACTGCGACAAAAACGGTATTCTCCAACTAGACAGTGGCTTGATACGACCTATTTTCGATGGCCCCCTGTATATCGGAACTGTTTTTCAGATCGTCGCCTGATCCATAAGAAACCCGGTCTTTGCCTGTCACCGAAAAACAGTTCCGATATA
>Ga0307378_10001632_pt1 | contig 35995 bp, 37 predicted proteins | sample UN1MG_FD_202238 | JGI IMG/M metagenome (GOLD analysis project Ga0307378, IMG submission 202238) | Soil microbial communities from Risofladan, Vaasa, Finland - UN-1 | ecosystem: Environmental > Terrestrial > Soil > Coastal area > Acid sulfate soil | place: Finland: Risofladan, Vaasa | collected... | reverse complement strand
ACTGTAAAGATACGAGATAGCTATAAAAAAATAAAGTGACTATAAAGAACAATATTGAAAAAATATTAATTAACAGAACATAAAAAACAAAAAAATTAAAAATTAAAAACGATTGAAAAAGTAAATAATAACTAATTAAAACAATAATTATAACACTATTTTTAAAATGTTTATTTTTATACAATATAAAAATAAACATTAAAATTAAATTAACTATTATAAATTCTAAAGGATTTAAAGCTTGAGCCAAAAAAATCAGATTTCTAATTATGACAACCAAATTTCTAATTAATGTTCTAAAATCTTCGTTTATTAAAAAAAACTTTCCTGCTGTTAAATTATATTCTTCAAAAATATGCTCTATCAAAAACCAACCCATGCAATTATCAAAAAAAATTAAATCGGGAAAAGTTTTTAATGATTTTGATAAAATCATTAAACATAACACGCTCATAATTTTTCCAGAAATAAAATACCACATTTTAAAAATATAAATAAATCAATTTTAATTTTGTACTCATTATCGGACTTGAACCGATACTCTTTGAAAAGAATCAGATTTTAAGTCTGACGTGTCTACCAATTTCACCAAACGAGCATGATTTAAAAATTTAAAAAATACACAAAAACTATTCCACAATTCGATATTTTAACTTTGGGTGCTCAAATTTTTGGACTATTAATTAGTTTATATTTTTTTTATGCTTATTCAATATCTACTAGTATTACAAATTTTATTGAAGTGAAAAAGTTTAGAACAAAAAAACTTGCTAAAAATAATATATTAGTTACTAAAATTGAAAAAGATTTAAATTACAATTTATGGTTAATTAGTTATTGTTATGTTAAATTTTTAAAATAATAATAACGATTTATTCGTAATAATAAGGGGGTATAACTCAATGGTAGAGTGTATGCTTTGCAAGCATAAAGTTATCGGTTCAAATCCGATTATCTCCAACATTTATCGTATAATATTTTTCTCTTCAGGCTGGATTTGAACCAACGTCCAAGTGGTTAACAGCCACTTGCTCTACCACTGAGCTACTGAAGAAAAGTGAACAAATGTTATTTTAAATATAATTTTATAACGTCGTTTAAATTTAACCATAATAATTGATTAGATAACGCGTTTGAAAATGTTATATCATCTAATACTTGAATTTGAAAAAGTTTATAACTAATTTGTAAATATTTAGGAGGTAATGGCCATAAATCTGAAGTAATTAAATAATATTGAACTATTTTATGACTTTTTATAGAAAAAGTAATTAAATCTCCTTTTTTTAACAAAAAAGAATTATCATTAACAACTTTTTTATTAACATAAACGTGATTATGTGAAATCAACTGTCTTGCATTTCGCATACTTGAAACAAAATTTGATCTAACTAAAACAACGTCTAATCGCTTTTCTAAAAATCCACTAAAAATAACTTTTGTATTTATTTTGTTTTTAATTTGGTCAGAATGTTTAATAGATCTATTTACCAACTTTTTTAAATAACTTTCAGTCAAATAACCGTAAAAAAGATTAAACTTTTTTTTATTCAAAATGTCCTTTTTATAATTTTTTGAAAAAAAATTATTAAATTTAGAAACATTATAAGAATTTTGATCGTAAAATTTATAATAACAATTTCGTTTTTGAGTTTTAGAACTTCTATTTAATTTAAACAATAAGTTTTTCCATTTTTTTTTTTTAAAATTTAATAATTTTTTTTTATTTTGTACATTAATTTTTAAATTTAAAAATTTTTTGTATACCGGTCTGTGCCGATACTTTTTAATAATAATCATATAATTAAAATGATTTAATAAATTTAGTTAATACTGAAAAAATTAAAAAAAAATAAAATTTTTTTATTTTTTTATTTTTTAACGATCCCTGAATGCTATAATCATTAACACTTGAATTATTTAAATTTCCGAATAAAACTAATGGTACATCTGTCTTTTTTAAAGTCTTTAAAATATTTAAATCGTTATTAGATGTGTAATTAATAACAATTAAATCAGGTTTTTTATATAAATATTTTGTATTAAATATAGAAGTAGAATAACCGGTTAACATTTTTTTTAAATAAAAATTTTTAGAAATAAAAAAATGATTTAATTGATTATGTAATATTTTGTTGTAAGGAAATCCTATAAATAAAATTTTTTTATTTTTAACATGATATAAATATATTATTTTTAACGCTTGTTTTATTTCAATTGTTAAATTTTCAATATTTGTATTAGAAAAATATTTATTATAATTTTTATAAATTTGATATTTTAATATATGTAATTTTATTAATGATCGAGATTTTTTAGTACTTTTTATCTTCATTTTAAACTTTTTTCCCTTCTTTTAATTTAATAATTTCATTTGAATATAAAATACCTTTTCCTTTATAAGGTTCTGGTAGTTTACAATTTCTTAACATTGATGCTATTTGAGATACTTTATTAAAATCATAACCAAAAATAAATAACTTGGTTGATTGATGTATTTTAATAGTAATATCTTTTGGTATTTTATAGTATAAAGAATGACTGTAACCTAGTTTAAAATGTAAAAGTTTAAAGCTCTTATTACTTTTGATTTCAGATTCAAATACTTTATAACCTACACCAATTAATTTTAATTTTTTACATGTAATTGATGAAATTTCTACTACAGCTTGTTTTAATAAAGCTATAGTAGTTCCTTGTAAACTTTTAAATGAATTTTTCCATTTATTTGATACTTTATTAAATGAATAATTAGTAACAATAATTATATTTTTTTCTTTTAAAATTAAAACTTTTACTTGTAAATTTAATAATTTTTGTTTGTAAGAATTTTTTAATAATAAAGTTTTTTTTTCTTTACAATATAAAATCGATATTTCACTTGGAATTTTAACAACATGACGTTTTGAAAAAAATTTCATTTATTTAACTAAAATAATAGGTTCTCCTCCTAAAAAAAAATTTTTACAATCATTATTAGACATAAAACCTTTACTTGTTGATAAAATAATAATACCTTTGCTAGAATCTAATTTCCATAACTGTTTTACAGAATAATATATTCTTAAACTAGGTTTACTTAACACTTTCATTAAAGAAATAACAGGAAAACCATTTTTATATTTTAAAAAAATTTTTATAGTTTTTAAATTATTTTTGGAAATTTTATAACCTAAAATAAAACCTTCGTCCCATAAAACATTTAAAATGCCTTCACACGCTTTTTTGTGTGTCTGTAAAACAAATGCTTTTTTTGCTAATTGACCATTGTTAATTGTTGCTATCATATTACAAATGTGATTATTCATAAAAACAATTTTTTGTCTAGAGACAGATTTGAACTGCCGTCACAAGGATTTTCAGTCCTTTGCTCTAACCAACTGAGCTATCTAAACTTATTTTATTTTTAGTATAAATTCTCCGGAAATTTCAAAAATTTTCAAATAATGTATTAAATTTAATTGATTATTGTCTAAACTATAATTATTTACATTAAGACTATTTTTAATTTTTGTATTTGAAATTAATTTAATCTTAAAACCTAAATCTGAAAACAAAGAAAATCTTGTTTTTTTTAATGACATTAAAAATATTGAAATTCTCGGTACAAAACATTTTATTCTTTTTTTATAAATTCTGTATTCAAATTGTTCCTGAGCTATTTTATTTACATGAGGTGATTTTAATACCGTAAATATTTTTTTTTTAATAGGTCTTTGATATTTAATTTTTAATAAAGATAACATTAACTTGTTATTTACCTTTTCGGTAAAAAAAAATTCTAAAAAATTACATAATGATTTGTAATTTTTCGAATATATATCTATAATAACAAACATAAAAATAATTTTAAAATTTTTATTCTTAATGAGACATGTTTATACTATCGTTTAAATACATACAAGTTAAAATAGTAAATACGTAAGCTTGAATCATAGCAACTCCTAACTCTAAACCCATTAAAATAACTAATATTAATAATGGAATAATATGAAATATAGAAAGAAAATCTTCAAGTAATAACATACTCCAAGCAAAACCTACAATTACTTTTAATAATGCATGTCCTGCCATTAAATTAGCAAAAAGCCGAACACCTAAACTTATAGGTCTAAAAATATAAGAAATTAATTCAATAGGAACTAATAATAAAGCTAAAACAATTGGAGTATTAGAAGGTAAAAATGCAGACAACATATGTATTTTATATTTTTGTACCCCAAGAAGAATTACTCCAATAAAAATTGGAAAAGATAAAGCAAAAGTAACAATTAAATGACTTGTTACTGTAAAACTGTAAGGTACTAATCCTATTAAATTATTAAATAAAATAAAAGTAAAAATTACAGCAATAAATGGAAAAAATTTTTCCCCTTCTTCATTTAAATTATCAAATACCAGCTGTGCCGCTGTTTCATAAACTATTTCGATAAAAGTCTGCCAAACATTTGGAATAAAATAATAACCTGTTTCACCTAAATAATTGGTATCTGAACTAAAACAATAAACTGTAAAACTAAAAATTAATAAAACTATTAAATTAATAAATAACATATTAGTTAAAGAAAAATCTAAACAAAATATTTTAAAAGAAAATATAGAAATAATTTGAAATTGCTCTAAAGGAGTAAACAACATTTATATTTTAATAATATATGATATTAATTTTTATAATGAGCTAATCTAGTTTCTATTACACCAATTAAAGGAATTAATACTAAAAAAAATAAAAAGTAATAAACAGTAGCTACTTGACCTACAAAAACATAAACATCTTTAACAGGTTTTTGTCCAATCCATCCTAAAATTAAAAAATCGGCAACCATTAACCAATAAAAAATTTTAAATATTGGTCGAAAAGTAGTACTTCTCACCTCTGAAGTATTTATAAATGGAATTAATAATAAAACAATTAATGAACCTCCCATTGCAATAACACCACCTAATTTATCAGGAATTGATCTTAAAATAGCATAAAAAGGTAAAAAATACCATTCAGGCACAATATGCGCTGGAGTTTGCATAGGATCAGCCGGTATATAATTATCTGGATGACCTAAAAGATTTGGAAAATAAAAAACAAAAACTGAAAAAAATAATAAAAAACAAAAAAAAGCAAATAAATCTTTTACAAAAAAATAAGGATAAAATGGTATTCTATCTACACCACTACCAACACCTAACGGGTTGTTTGAACCATCTTTATGTAATAAAGCTAAATGTAATATAGTTAAACCTGCGATTACAAATGGTAATAAAAAATGTAAGCTAAAAAATCTGTTTAATGTTGCGTTATTTACTGTGAATCCTCCCCATAACCAATCAACAATAGATTGACCAACAACAGGTACAGCAGTCACTAAACTTGTAATAACGGTAGCGCCCCAAAAACTCATTTGACCCCAAGGTAATACGTAACCCATAAAAGCTACTCCCATCATTAAGATAAAAATGATAACACCTGAACACCATAATAATTGTCTAGGTTGCATATAAGATCCAAAATATAAACCTCTAAATATATGTAAATATACAACAATAAAAAACATAGATGCACCATTAGCATGGATATATCTTATTAACCAACCATTATTAACGTCTCTCATAATATGCTCAACACTACTAAAAGCCAAATCAATATGAGGAGTATAATGCATAGCTAAAAATACACCTGATAAAATTTGAATAACTAAACATATACCCGCTGTTGAACCAAAACTCCAAGCATAAGTTAAATTTATTGGAGTTGGGTAATGAATTAAGTGATTATCTAAAAATGATAATACATAGTTATTGTTCCATCGTAACTTTTTTGTTACAAATGAAGCCATGAAACTTGAATTATTTGAAACTTTTGAAGATGAAAAAGGATCTTTAAAAGAATCAAACACTGAATTTTTTAATTTATAAGTAATTTTCATATATATTAAAATTTTTTTATAAACGTTTATTTGAACGAGCAGTTCTTGCATTAGTATGAGTTCGTTGACCCCTAACAGGAAAACCTTTAATTCTTCTTAATCCTTTATAACATTTTATATCAATTAAATTTTTTAAAGTAAAAATTTGTAATTTTTTTAACTCACCAGTAACTTTTAAATTTGTATTTTCTATTGTTTTAATTAATTTAATAACTTGATCATTTGTTAAATTATATGTCTTTAGATTATTAGCAAATCCTAGTTTTTTACAAATAATATTAATTTGATAATTACCTAAACCATAAATCTTTTTTAAAGAAAATTGTATAGTTTTAACATTTGAAATTTCTGTTTCAAAAATATAAATCATAAATTTAAAAATTTGAATTTAAAAATACATTAATTCTACTAATAAATTAACACTAAAATGAATTGAATTTAAAAATACAGATGGATAGATTCCCATTACAAAAGTTCCTATTATTAAAGGTAAAAATATTAAAAACTCTCTTTTAGTAATGTCTAAATAATTATTAAAATATTGAGTTTTTAAATTTCCGTATGCTATTCTATTAAAAAGCCATAAAGAATAACATCCACCAATAATCATACCAGTAGCTCCTAAAAAAGTAATTGTAGTATTAGCTTTAAATGAGCCTACTAAAATAAGAAATTCTCCAACAAAACTTCCTGTTCCAGGTAAACCAATATTTGCCATTGTAAAAAACAAAAAAATACTTATATACAAAGGCATTGTATGCACTAATCCACCATAGTATTTAACCATTCTTGTGTGGTGTCGATCATATACAACACCTATAATTAAAAATAAAGCACTAGCAACAAAACCATGACTTAAACTTTGTAAAATAGAACCTTCTAAACCGATAACATTAAAACTAAATAAACCTAACATAACTAAATTCATATGAGCTACTGAAGTATAAGCTATAATTCGTTTAAAATCAGATTGTCTTATTGCGGTAAAAGAAGTATATATAATACCAACAACAGACATTGCATAAACAAACGGAGTAAAATAAAAACAAGCTTCCGGAAAAATAGCAAACGAAAATCTGATAAACCCGTAAGTCCCTAGTTTTAATAAAACACCTGCTAATATAACAGATCCTGCTGTAGGAGCTTCTACATGAGCTTCAGGCAACCATAAATGAACAGGTACCATTGGTACTTTTGTTGCAAAAGAAGCAAAAAAAGCAAACCACATGATTTTTTGTTCTAATGAAGAAAAAGAAAAGGTTAACAATATTTCGTAATCAGTTGTTCCTACTTGATAATAAATATATAAAATAGACAACAACATTAAAACAGATCCTAATAAAGTATATAAAAAAAAAAAATACGCTGCTCGGATTTTTCTTTCTCTGGAACCCCAAATACCTATTATAACGAACATTGGAATTAAAACACTTTCAAAAAATATATAAAAAAGTAATAAATCTAAAACACAAAATACTCCAATTAAAAAAAATTCCATAATTAAAAACGAAATTAAATACTTTTTTAAATCTATTTTTACAGTTTCCCAACCCGTTAATAAACAAATTGGGATTAATAATGTAGTTAATAATAAAAAAAATAAAGATATTCCATCTACTCCGATTGGAAAATTTAAATTTAAAATTGGAATCCAAAAAAATTTGTTTACAAACTGAAACGTTCCTACCGATTTATTAAAAAAAACCCAAACTAATAAAGATAAAATAAATGTTAAACAAGAAAAATTTAAAGCAACTTGTCTTAATAGTATATGATTTGATGAAGAAATAGGTAACAATGAAATAGCTCCTAGTAACGGTAACAATAAAATATAGGATAATAAATTTTTAATACACAACATAACTTTAAAGATACATTTTATAGGATTCGAACCTATGACCAACAGCTTAGAAGGCTGATGCTCTATCCAGCTGAGCTAAAAATGCAAAATTTTTTAAATAAATACTAATAAACTAAATTTATGAGAAATTAAAAATAATAATGTTGGATTAACAAATAAAAATAAAAGCAAAAAAAATAAAAAAGTAATTAATACAGAATTTTGAAAATTAATAGGATAATAAAGTTTTCCTACTAAAACTTTTTCAAAATATAAAATTTTAATTAATCTAATGTAATAAAATGTACCAATAACACTGCATAAAATACTGATTAAAGCAACAAAATACATTGATGATTCCATAGCAGTTAAAAAAATACCCATTTTAACTAAAAACCCTATCATTGGTGGAAATCCTGCTATAGAAAAAAGAACCGTTGTAAAAAAAATAGCCAACATATAATTCGATTTTCCTAACAAAACTAAATCAGTTAAATCTTTGTTTTGTTTTTGAAAATAATTATTTTTTAAATTAGTTACTAAGAAAATAGACCACACACATAAACCAGAAAAACTATAAACAATTAAATAACTTAATAGCATTTGTAAACTTTCAAATGTTCCAGCGCTAAAAGAAATTAAAGAATAACCCATATGACTAATAGTACTATAAACAAGTAAACTTTTTAATTTTCTTTGCTCTAAACCACCAAACGATCCTACAATAATTGAAAAAATTACTACTAAAACAACAAAATGCCTCCAACTATCCACAAAACTAAAAAAACTATAATAAAAAATTCTTAATAATAAAACAAAAATTGCTAATTTAGGAACAACTGAAAAAAAAAAAGTGGAAGAAGTCGGAGATCCTTCGTAAACATCAGGTGCCCAAATATGAAAAGGTGCTACAGTTATTTTGAAAAATAATCCAATTAAAATAAATACTAAAGCAAATTTAATCAAATTTATATTATCAGAATAAAAATTTACAGTTTCGGGTTTGTAAATATCAACTAATTCATCTATTTCATAAGATAATAACTCAGACAAAATTTCAGAAGTATTTAATACTTTCTTACATTCTAAACTTTCTAAAAGATATTCAATAAAATCTATTGTAATTTTAGAAGTATCTAATAAATTTATAGCTAAATCTACATCCTCAATAATACTATTTTTTGGAAAATCACCCGGTTTGTAAATATCAACTAATTCATCTATTTCATAAGATAATAACTCAGACAAAATTTCAGAAGTATTTAATACTTTCTTACATTCTTTACATTCTAAACTTTCTAAAAGATCTTCAATAAAATCTATTGTAATTTTAGAAGTATCTAATATATTTATAGCTAAATCTACATTCTCAATACTATTTTTTGGAAAATCACCCGGTTTGTAAAAAATATCAACTAATTTATCTATTTTATAAGATAATAACTCAGACAAAATTTCAGAAGTATCTAATACTTTCTTACATTCTAAACTTTCTAAAAGATCTTCAATAAAATCTATTGTAATTTTAGAAGTATCTAATATATTTATAGCTAAATCTACATCCTCAATAAAATTATTTTTTGGAAAATCACCCATAAACAAAATACGAAAGTCATCAAAATTAACAGTTCCAGTAACACCATATAACAATGACGAACCAAACAAAAACATACTTGAAGCAAAAGCTCCTAATATAAAATATTTTATACCTGCATCAACGGAAAAAGTTGAATTTTTTTTAAATGCCGCTAATACGTAAAAAGATAAACTTTGTAATTCTATTGCTAAATATGCTGTCAAAAAATCATTAGCAGAACACAATAAAAATAAACCTAATATTGCAAACAATATTAGTAAAAAATATTCAAAGTTATTTATTTTCTGATTTAAAATATAAGATTGCATCATTAATAAACAAAATACAGATAAATTTCCTATAATTAATTTAGATAAAAAACTAGTATAATCATTAATAAATGTATTGTTTAAACAAGATAATTCTAACACATTTAAAGGTTCATTAAAAACAAGATAAACAGAGAAAAATATAGATAAAACACTTAAATACAGAACCGATGTTTGAATTAAAGGATATTTGTTTTGTACTGCTAGAAAAGTGCAATGCATTACTAAATAAATAATAGAAATTCCTAAAAATAACTCTGAAAAAATGACAATTTCTTTAAATAACATTGTTTCTATTTTCAGTAAGCTTAAATAGATTTGAACTATTGTCCTCACGCTTATCAGGCGTGCGCTCTTACCAACTGAGCTATAAGCTTTATTTTTACATTTTTATTAAAACATTTTTATAATTTCTAGATAATTGTTTAAATATAATTTGAGTTTTATTATTGGATTTTACACTTGTATTAATTGTTAATACTACTGCAGCTAAAGTTGCTAATAATAAAACATTTCCAGCAACTAAAAACTGTAAAACATATTGAGTATAAACTACTTGACCTATAGATTGAATTTCTGTAAAAACATCAATTTTGTCATACCAATTAACATAAAAATTTGTCAAAACAGAATTTTTATAAGGATTCGTTTTAAAAGTTTCTGCAATTACTAATATAATTTCGGTTAAAAAAACACTACCAATTATAAAACCAAAAGGAAAATATCTTAAATTATTTTCTGATCTATTTGGTGTTTTTAAATCAAGCATCATAACTACAAATAAAAATAATATTGCTATAGCACCAACATAAATCAAAATAAAAACTAAAGATAAAAATTCACATTTTAACAAAAATAATAAACTTGCTGCTGATAAAAAGCTTAAAACTAAAAATAAAACAGAATAAACAGCATTTTGAGCAGTTATTACCATAAAAGAACTTGCCAATAATACGCTAGAAAACGTATAAAATAAAATATTAAAAATCATTTTTTGTTTATAATTAATGAAAGAGGGATTTGAACCCCCGACACTTGGATTATGATTCCAACGTTCTAACCAACTGAACTATTTCATTTTGTTCCAGCTGCACGTTCCCGTACAGCTACCTTGTTACGACTTCATCCAAATTGTTAACTTCTCAATGGTTTTTTCCATAAATATAAGATAAAAAAAATTCATATAAATACAAAAATCAAAACTTCAAGTAAAATTAACTCTCTGCATGTGACGGGCGGTGTGTACAAGACCAAGATACATATTCACCGCAACGTTCTGATTTGCGATTACTAGTGATTCCAACTTCATATAAACGAGTTTCAGTTTATAATCCGAACTAAGAAAATTTTTAAAGATTAACTTAAATTTAAATATTTTTTGTAACTTTTTGTCATTTTCATTGTAGCACGTGTGTAGCCCAACCCATAAGGGCCACAGGGACTTGACTTTATTCTTATCTTCCCTCAATTTATCATTGATCGTGTTTTTAGAATGTTAAAAAATTAAAAATTTTAAAATTTTTTTAACAAAAATAAATTTTACTAAAAATAAGAGTTGCGCTCGTTAAAGGAATGAACCAAACATCTTACGACACGAGCTGACGACAGTCGTGCAACACCTGTAATTTATATCATATAATAATTTAATATTAATAAAATATTATATAATAAATATTATGTCAAGGGTTGGTAAGGTTTTGCGCGGATTATCGCATTAAACCACATGCTCCACCACTTGTTGTAGGCCCCCGTCAATTCCTTTGAGTTCCAACCTTGCGATCGTACTCCTCAGGCGGAATGCTTATCGCGTTAGCTTAAAAATCTAAATTATAATTTAAATTACAGCATTCAGAATTTACAGTGTAGACTACCAGAGTATCTAATTCTGTTTGCTACCTACACTTTCGTCCCTCAACGTCAGTTTTTACTAAAGAGTCGTCTTCACTACTGATATTCCTTTACGTGTCTACGGTCGTTACTCCTCGACGTAAAATTCTACTCTTCTGCACAAAACTCAAGTATAACAGTATTAAATGCTATTTTAAAGTTAAGCTTTAAATTTTAACAAATAACTTGTAATACAGTCTACGAACCCTTTACGCCCAGTTATTCCAGATAACGCTTGCCCCTCCCGTATTACCGCGGCTGCTGGCACGAGATTAGCCGGGACTAAAACTTCTTTAAATAATGTCATTATCATTTTTAACGAAAGAACTTTACAACCAAAATAGCCGTCATCATTCATGTAGTATTGCTGGATCAAACTTTCGTTCATTGTCCAATATTCCTCACTGCTGGCTAAAAATTTAGCCTGGACCTTGTCTCAGTTCCAGTGTGGTTGATCATCCTCTCAGACCAACTAAAGATCAATGGCTTGGATAGTCTATTAAACTCCCAACAACCTAATCTTACGCAGATGTATCTTTTAGCAAGTTAATTAAATTAACTTTTTATTGTTTTATTTAGTATTAACAAATTTTATCAATTTAATTTTTAATATTTAAAATTGAGTTGTTTATCCTAAACTATAAAGGCAACTTTCTACGCGTTTTTCACCCGTTCGCCACGAAAAAATTCGTTCAACTCGCATGTGTAAAGCATACTACTAGCGTTCATCTTGAGCCAGGATCAAACTCAAATACTTAAAATTTTTAAAAAAGATTTTAAAAATTTTTTAAAATTAAAATCTTTATCATTATAATATATATATCTATTTATTATAAAAACATATAAATAAAATTTTTAAGTTGTATAAAATTTAAAAATTTTAGTACTTATTTGCTAAAAATTTTACAATTCTTACACATTAAGCCTATCAAAGTAATAATCTATTACATTTTTAAAAAAATAAATCTTGAAGTTAGTTTCTCACTTAAATGCTTTCAGTGATTATCTATTATAAACTTAGCTACTCGACAATGCTGTTGGTACAACAATCGATACACCATAGGTTTACTTTTCTCGGTCCTCTCGTACTAAAGTTTAATCTTCTCAATTTTTTAACGCTTGCGGTAGATAGGGACCAAACTGTCTCACGACGTTCTAAACTCAGATCATGTACCGCCTTCCTTGGCGAACAGCCAAACCCTTGGAACCACCTACAGTTCCAGGATGCGATAATCCAACATCGAGGTGCCAAACCACTCCGTCGATAGGGTCTCTAGAGAGTGATTAGCCTGTTATCCCCGGCGTACCTTTTATCCGTTGAGCGATGATCGTTTCCACACAGAATCACCGGATCATTATAACCGACTTTCGTCCCTGTTTGATTTGTAAATCTAACAGTCAAGCAAGCAATTTACTATTACGCTCTACAATTAAAATTTTTTTAATTTGAACTTACCTTAGTGCGCCTCCGTTACTCTTTAGGAGGCGACCGCCCCAGTCAAACTACCCATTATAAACTGTCTTAAAAAATGAGTAGTAAAAAATTTTAAGAATGGTATTTCACGAATATTTATACTTTTTACTTGCGTAAACGTATGTTAACAATTTCCCATTTATTCTACACATAAAATTTTTTACTACAATTTATAACTATAGTAAAGGTGCACGGGGTCTTTCCGTCTAGCCGCAAGTATTCCGCATCTTCACGGAAAATTCAATTTCACTGAGATTGTGTTGGAGACAGTAGGACAGTCGTTACGCCATTCATGCAGGACACCAATTAAATGCCAAGGAATTTCGCTACCTTTGGACCGTCAGAGTTACAGCCGCCGTTTACTGGGATTTCTAGTTAAAGCCAAAACTTTTTCTATTATACTTGCAGCACCGGGCAGGCGTCAGTCTCTATACATCATTTTACAATTTTGCAGAGACCTGTGGTTTTATTAACCAGTCGCTGTCCTCGATTTTGTGACAGCTTTAAAAGGTTGCCCCTTTAAAGCTACTCCTTCTCCCGAAGTTACGGAGTCATTTTGCCGAGTTCCTTCAACACAATTAACTCAAGCGTCTTAATTTACTAAATTTGTCTACCTGTGTCGGTTTACGGTACGGTTTTTCTATAAATATGCTATTTCCTGAAACTATTAAACAACTTTTATTTTTAAAACCATTAAATAAAAATAATTTTCATAATTTGTCACATATTTTTTAAACAATTTATGTTTACCCATTAAATATAACTTTCGTTTTGTTTATTCTTAGGGACCGATTTACCCAAAGAGGATTAGCCTTTCTTTGGAAACCTTAGACTTAAGACGACAATGTTTTACACATTGTTTATCGCTACTTATATCAATATTTTCACTTCTGATATCTACAATTTATGTTGCCATAAATCTTTTTTGAATTACAGAACGTTCTGCTACCATTTAAATTTTAATTTAAATCTATCGTTTCGGTAAATAATTTTAGTCCCTCTACATTTTTGCCGCAAAAAATCTAAATCAGTGAGCTGTTACGCTTTCTTTAAAGGATGGCTGCTTCCAAGCCTACCTACCGATTGTCTTGAATTTTTTACAAACTTTTTCACTTAATTATTTTTAAGGACCTTAACGTATAGTCTGGGCTGTTTCCCTCTCGACTATGGACCTTAGCACCCAAAGTCTGTCTGTTTAAAACCTTTTATAATGTATTCGGAGTTTCATTAAATTCAGTAAAACTTTACGCTCCCATTATTTATCGAGTGCTCTACCACATTACAAAGTTTTTAAACGCTCTACTTAAATAGATTTCGCAGAAAACCAGCTATCTCTAAGTTTGATTGGCCTTTCACCCCTAACCACAAATCATCTCAGTATTTTTCCACATACACGAGTTCGGTCCTCCAATAAGCGTTACCGCTTTAAATTCAACCTGTTCATGGTTAGATCACTTAGTTTCGGGTCTTATTTTAGAGACTTTTAAAGCATTTTAAAACTTAATTTCTTTTTGCCTACATATTTTAATTTAAGCTCGCCACTAAAATAAATTCATTGATCCATTATGCAAAAGGTACGCTGTTACTTTTAAAAAAGCTTCAACTGATTGTCTGCATTAAATTTCAGTGTTAATTTGTTTAACTTTTTAAACATTTTTTCACCTTTCCTTCACAGTACTTGTACACTATCAATCATCAAAAACGTTTAGATTTTGAGGGTGGTCCCCCAATATTCACACAAAGCACGACTTGCTTTATGTTACTTTAAAAAACAAATTTTATTTTATTTTACAGGGCTAACAATAGTTTTCCTTCTTTGGCTTTTATAATTAAATAAAACTTAAAATGTTTAAAAATCTTTACTATTTTCGTTCGCCACTACTCACAGTATCTCGGTTGATTTTTTTTAAACTAGTTACTTAGATGGTTCAATTCACTAGCTTTAAATTTTACGTAAAAAACATAAAACGCTTTTTAAAAGCACATTTTTGTTTTTGGTGTTTTATAACTCTCAATATTAAAAATACTCGTTATAAAATTTCGTATTAAACGACCAAAATTTTTGATGTTTAGGCATCCATTTAATGCATTACTTTTTACACAACTGAAATTTAAAAAGAAGTCTGGGCGACCAACGGGATTTGAACCCGTGACTTTTAGAACCACAACCTAATACTCTAACCAACTGAGTTATGATCGCCAATATTATATTGTCTTATTAGGAGTAAGACTTGAACTTACAACCTCCGGGGCATGAGCCCAGCGAGCTTACCAATTGCTCTATCCTAACTATTAATTAATCCCATTCTAAAGCACCTATATACCAAATATAAATAAACCCTACACCTAATTCTATTATAAAATCAACCATAGACCAAAATCCAAGTATATTTAATTGAGATAATGAAATACTCCATGGTAACAAAAACATAGTTTCTATATCAAAAATAATAAACAAAATCGCAACAATATAAAACCGTACATCAAAAATATTTCTTGCATCTTCATAAGGCTCAAACCCACATTCATAAACAGATAATTTTTCAGTTTCAGGATTTTGAACAGCTAAAATATATGAAAGAGTTACTATAATTACTGCTAAAATAACAGCAATAGTTAAAAAAATTAAAATTGACACAAATTCAGAATAAAAAAACGATTCATTTAAATTAAAAAAAAAATTATTAGTTTCAATAAAATATTTATTAATAATCATTTATATTTTTTACAATTGGAAAGGGTGGGATTTGAACCCACGGTATAATAATTTTTATACAAAGATTTAGCAGATCTTCACTTTAAGCCACTCAGTCACCTATCCATATTTTTTTAAATTTAGAAATGATTCCCTTTTTAAAGTATTTATATAAATTTAAAAACTACTCTTGAATTCAAATGATTTCAGGTTTTATGTATCTCTAACGGGATTTGAACCCGTGTTATTGCCGTGAAAGGGCAATGTCCTTACCACTAGACGATAGAGACAATCTAAAATATTTTTTACAGTTTTCTCCTTACCTAGTGTAAAAAAAATGTGAAATATTTTTATTAATGTAAATTTAATTAACACAAATGTATTATATAATTTATTATAGTTTAGATCATTGAATATTATTCAAATTTAGTTTTTAATTTAATATTTCTTTTTACTTCTCCTTATCTAGTGTAAAAAAAATGTGAAATATTTTTATTAATGTAATTTAATTAACATAAGTATTATAATTTTATATATATAAATTAAATTAATATCTAAGGCAAAGTTTACATTTGCTACATTAATTTTTATATTCAAAAAAATAATATTTTTTTGTTAAAAATTTTCATTTTAGTAATGACATACGTACAAATCTAATATAAATTATTTAATCTTTTTTGGTTTTTATACAATTTTTGAAGAAAAAGAGACTTTATGGAACCGAGTCTAAAAAAAGGAATAAATTTATGTTTAAAACTTTTTTTGACACTCGTATACTATTTTATTTTTTTGATAAACATTAACTATAACATTAAATTAAAAACTAAATTTGAATAATATTCAATGATCTAAACTATAATAAATTATATAATACATTTGTGTTAATTAAATTTACATTAATAAAAATATTTCACATTTTTTTTACACTAGATAAGGAGAAGTAAAAAGAAATATTAAATTAAAAACTAAATTTGAATAATATTCAATGATCTAAACTATAATAAATTATATAATATATTTGTGTTAATTAAATTTACATTAATAAAAATATTTCACATTTTTTTTACACTAGATAAGGAGAAAAAAAATAATTAGATTATAATATTATAATATAAGATGACATTTTATAAAATTTATTGTGATAGTCCAGCTTATTGGCAAACTTCTTTTCAAGAACCCGCTAGTATTACTATGGAGGGTATTTTGTTATTCAATAAACATTTATTTTTTTTACTTACTATTATTGTAATATTTGTTGGATGGTTATTAATTTATACAATTTATTATTTTTCAGAATTTAATAATAAATATAATTCTAAATTTGTTCATTCAAAAGAATTAGAAATTATTTGGACAACAATTCCAGCTTTAATTTTATTAGTGCTTTCAACTCCATCTTTTACATTATTGTATGCAATGGATGAAATTTCAGAACCTGAATTATCTTTAAAAATTTTAGGACATCAGTGGTTTTGGAGTTATGAAATTTCAGATTTTAATTCTTGTCAAAAAGATGGTCAAAGTTTGAAATATGTTTGTTATATGATGGTTTTAGATGGGTTACCTAAAAATAAACAAGGTTATTTTAGATTGCTTGAAACTAACAAAAGAGTTATTTTACCAACAAATACTCATTTAAGATTACTAGTAAGTGCTGCTGATGTTTTACACAGTTGGACTGTACCATCGTTTGGTTTAAAAGTAGATGCTTGTCCTGGCAGATTAAATCAGTTAAATTTATTTATTAAACGTGTTGGTGTATTTTTTGGTCAGTGTAGTGAAATATGTGGAGTAAATCATGGATTTATGCCTATTGTCGTAGTTTCATTACCAACATTACAATTTCATCATTACATCATGACAAAATTAGAATTAGGTTAATTTTAATTTTAATAATAAAAATGACATTAAAAAAAAATATATTAAAAAAAAAAATTAAGAATTTTACTATTAATTTTGGTCCACAGCATCCAGCAGCCCATGGCGTTCTTAGACTTGTTTTAGAACTTAAAGGAGAAATTGTTGAAAGAGCTGATCCGCATATAGGTTTGTTACATAGAGGTACTGAAAAACTAATAGAATACAAAAATTATCTTCAAGCGTTACCTTATTTTGATAGACTTGATTATGTTTCTATGATGTCTCAAGAGCATAGTTACTGTTTGGCTTTAGAAAAATTAGCAAATATTAAAGTACCGGTTCGTGCTCAATATATTAGAGTATTATTTGCTGAAATAACAAGAATATTAAATCATTTATTAGCTGTAGGTTGTCATGCAATGGATGTAGGGGCAATGACTCCTTTTTTATGGTCTTTTGAAGAACGTGAGAAGTTAATGGAATTTTATGAACGTGTTTCTGGTGCTAGGATGCATGCAGCATATTTTCGTCCAGGAGGTGTTTCAATGGATTTACCAGCAGGATTGTTAAATGATATTTATTTATTTGTGGAACAATTTAATCTTCGATTGCTTGAAGTAGAAGAAATGTTAACAGAAAATAGAATTTGGAAACAAAGACTTGTCGATATAGGGGTTGTTTCAGCTAAAGATGCTTATGATTGGGGTTTTAGTGGTGTAATGTTAAGAGGATCTGGTGTAAAATGGGATTTAAGAAAAAGTCAACCTTATGAAGTTTATAATCAATTAAATTTTGATATTCCTGTAGGAAGTAATGGTGATTGTTACGATAGGTATTTAATTCGAATTTTTGAAATGAAAGAATCTTTAAAAATTATTGAACAATGTTTAAACAAAATTCCTTTAGGAATTGTAAAAACAAATGATAATAAAATAACACCTCCTTCAAGAAAAGATATCAAACAATCTATGGAATCTTTAATACATCATTTTAAAATTTATACACAAAGTTTTGTAGTTCCATTTAATGAAGTTTATGCTGCCAGTGAAGCACCAAAAGGGGAATTTGGTGTTTATTTAATTTCAAACAATACAAATAGACCTTATAGATGTAAAATAAAAGCTCCGGGATTTGCTCATTTACAAGCTTTAAACCATATGTCAAAAGGACATTTAATAGCTGATGTTGTTACTATTATTGGTACTCAAGATATTGTTTTTGGTGAAGTTGATAGATAAAAAATATAAAAAATGTTTTATAATAAATTAACACAAAAGTTAACAATTTTTTCTGATGGCAGTTTATTTTTAGAATTATTTAAAATTAATTATAATAAAAAAATTGTTAACTGTTTAGACAAAGATTTAAAAAACTTTCAAAAAAACTTTCAAAAAAACTCATTAAATAATTTAACAAAATTAAATAACATATCAAAATATAGAAAAAAATATTTTTAATGAAAAATCAATTATATAAAGATAAAAAAAAAAGAAATTTAAGTTTTATTAATGAAAACAAAAAATTTGTTTTAAAAAGTATTTATAAAAATTTAAGTTTGTGTAAAATGGTTAGATGGAATTCTAGTTTAAAATTTACTACAGTTCTAAATAATATTCACACTACACGTTTAGTAAATCGGTGTGTAATTACTGGACGAAAAAAACAAATTAATAGAAACTTTCGTTTTTCTAGATTATCATTTTTAAAATTTGCAAGAAATGGTTTTATTTCTGGAATTATTAAATCAACTTGGTAAAATAATATAAAAATTTATATATGGCAGTAGTAAATATTAATCCTATTTATAAATTTGTAACTCGATGGCTTTTTTCTACAAACCATAAAGATATAGGTACTTTATATTTGATTTTTGGTGCTATCTCTGGTGTTGCTGGTACAGCTTTATCTTTATACATAAGAATTACTTTAGCACAACCAAATGGTTCATTTTTAGAGTACAATAACCAAATGTACAATGTAATAGTAACAGGACATGCATTTGTTATGATTTTTTTTATGGTTATGCCTACTTTAATTGGGGGTTTTGGTAATTGGTTTGTTCCTTTAATGATTGGTGCTCCTGATATGGCATTTCCTAGAATGAATAATATAAGTTTTTGGTTATTACCACCATCATTATTATTGTTAATAGCTTCTATTTTATCTGAATCAGGAGCGGGTACTGGATGGACTGTATATCCACCATTGTCAAGTGGTACTTCTCACTCAGGAGGATCTGTAGATTTGGCAATTTTTAGTTTACATTTATCTGGTGCTTCATCTATTTTAGGTGCAATTAATTTTATTTGTACAATTTTTAATATGAGAGTAAAAAGTTTAGCTTTTCATAAAATGCCTTTATTTGTATGGGCAGTTTTAATAACAGCATTTTTATTGTTATTATCTTTACCTGTTTTAGCAGGAGCTATTACAATGTTATTAACTGATAGAAATTTTAATACAACTTTTTTTGATCCTGCAGGTGGAGGTGATCCAGTTTTATATCAGCATTTATTTTGGTTTTTTGGTCATCCAGAAGTTTATATTTTAATTTTACCAGGATTTGGTATAATTAGTCATATTATTGTAAGTACAGCTAGAAAACCTATCTTTGGTTATTTAGGAATGGTTTATGCAATGATATCAATTGGTGTACTTGGTTTTATTGTATGGGCTCATCATATGTTTACTGTTGGTTTAGATATAGATACTAGAGCATATTTTACAGCAGCTACTATGATTATTGCTGTACCAACAGGTATTAAAATTTTCAGTTGGTTAGCTACTTTATGGGGTGGATCTATTGATCTTAGAACTCCTGGTTTATTTGCTTTAGGGTTTATTTTTTTATTCACAGTAGGTGGAGTAACAGGTGTAGTTTTAGCAAACTCAGGTATTGATGTATCTTTACATGATACTTATTATGTGGTTGCACATTTTCACTACGTGTTATCTATGGGAGCTGTATTCTCTATGTTAGGAGGTGTTTATTTTTGGTTTGAGAAAATTACTGGAGTAAAATACTCAGAAATACTAGGTCAAATTCATTTCTGGGTATTTTTCACAGGAGTAAATTTAACTTTTTTCCCAATGCATTTTTTAGGTGTTGCTGGTATGCCTAGAAGAATTCCAGATTATCCTGATGCTTTTATAACTTTTAACAAGTTAGCTTCTTGGGGATCTTATATTTCTGCAATTTCTTCTTTATTTTTTTTCTACGTAGTTTTTGAAGCTTTTTCATCAAATAGAAAAGTTACAAGTTCGTATTTATAATTTTTGTAAATATTTTTAAAAATATATTATGAATAAAAAATTAATAATAGAAAATTTACATGAATTATCAAAAATGTGTCCTTTAGAAAAAATTCAAATTTTTAATGATAATTTAATTATTGTAGTTAAATCTATGTTTTTAAAAGATATATTGTTATTTTTTAAAAATCATATAATGTTTCAATTTAAAATTTTAACTTGTATTTCTGGTGTAGATTATCCAATGAATAAATATCGTTTTCAAATTGTATATGAATTATTAAGTGTTCGTTATAATTTTAGAATTCGAATCAAAACATTTACACATGAATTATTAGCAATTGATTCTTGTGAAAAAATATTTTCGGCAGCTGGTTGGTATGAATGTGAAATTTGGGATATGTTAGGTGTATTTTTTAAAAATCATTCTAATTTAAAAAGAATTTTAACAGATTATGGTTTTGAAGGTTATCCGTTAAGAAAAGATTTTCCATTAAGTGGTTTCATTGAAATGAGATATAATGAAATTGAAAAAAGAGTAGTTAATGAATCTTTAGAGTTATGTCAAGAATATAGAACTTTTAATTATTTATCCGTATGGGAGTCTCAAAATAATTTTTAAATTTTTTTTTGGGATATAGCCAAGTGGCAAGGCCCTCGTTTTTGGTACGAGTATTCAAAGGTTCGAATCCTTTTATCCCAAAATAAAAAGTAATTAGCTCAATTGGTAGAGCGTCTCGCTTACAACGAGAAAGTTAATGGTTCAAATCCATTATTACTTAAAAAATAAAAAAATGTATTTAATTTTAGTGTTCTTACCGTTAATAAGTTCTATTTCTGCTGGTTTATTTGGTAGATATTTAGGACCAAAAGGTGCTTCTGTAATAACTGTTTCATTATTAATTAGCACTTTTCTAATATCAGTTTTTGGGTTTTATGAAGTAGCATTAATTGGATGTCCCGTTTATATTAAATTAATGCCTTGGATGAATTCAGAATTATTAAATACTGATTGGGGATTTTTATTTGACAGTTTAACAGTAACAATGTGTTGTATTGTAACTTTTGTATCTTCTTTAGTTCATTTATATTCTACTGAATATATGTCTCATGATCCTCATTTACCTAGATTTATGTCTTATTTATCATTGTTTACTTTTTTTATGTTAATTCTTGTAACAGCTGACAATTACGTTCAGATGTTTGTTGGATGGGAAGGTGTTGGTTTATGCTCATATTTACTTATCAATTTTTGGTTTACAAGAATTCAAGCCAACAAAGCTGCAATTAAAGCAATGGTTTTAAATAGGATAGGAGACTTTGGTCTTGTATTAGGAATTTTAATTATTTTTGTAAAATATAAAGCTGTAGATTACGCTACTGTTTTTGCTTTAACACCATTATTTGTTAATCACGATTTTATATTTTTAAATATTAATTTTAATTTAATTGATATCATAGGATTTTTGTTATTAATTGGTGCGATTGGTAAATCAGCACAACTTGGTTTACATACATGGTTACCTGATGCAATGGAAGGTCCTACTCCAGTATCTGCTTTAATACATGCAGCAACAATGGTTACAGCTGGAGTTTTTTTAATAGCACGAAGTTCTCCTTTATACGAGTATACTCCTTTTATTTTAAAAGTTATTACAGTTTTAGGAGCTTGCACAGCCTTTTTTGCTGCTACAGTTGGTTTGTTGCAAAACGATTTAAAAAGAGTTATTGCTTATTCTACATGTAGTCAATTAGGTTATATGGTTTTTGCTTGCGGGCTTTCAAATTATTCTGTAGGAGTTTTTCATTTAGCTAATCATGCTTTCTTTAAAGCATTACTTTTTTTAGGTGCAGGTTCTATTATACATGCAGTTGCTGATGAACAGGACATGAGAAAAATGGGAGGCTTAAAAAATTTAGTACCATTTACTTATTCAATGATGGTAATAGGTTCATTGGCTTTAATAGGATTCCCATTTTTAACAGGATTTTACTCTAAAGATGTTATTTTAGAAGTTGCATATGGAAAATACACACCAGAAGGTCATTTTAGTTACATTTTAGGTTCAGTAGGTGCTTTTTTAACAGCTTTTTATTCAACAAGACTTTTATATTTAACATTTTTATCAGCACCAAACGGTTACAAATCCGTAATTTGTCGTGCATATGATTCTTCTTACCAAATTTGTATTTCATTAGCTATTTTATCTATTCCAAGTATGTTTATTGGTTTTTATACTAAAGATATGATTATAGGATTAGGTACTGATTTTTGGGGAAATTCAATTTATGTTTTACCTGAAAATATGAATATGATTGATGCTGAATTCATTGAGCATTCATTTAAAATTTTACCAGTTGTTTTAAGTATTGCAGGAGCAACAACGTCTTTTTTACTTTATACTTTTTCAAGTAAATTACTTTTTCAATTAAAAATTTCATTTTTTGGAAAAAAAATTTATAATTTTTTAAATAAAAAATGGTTTTTTGATAAAGTTTATAATGAATATATTGGTCAATTTTTTTTTAAATTTGGTTATAATATAAGTTATAAAATTATTGATAGAGGTGTATTTGAAATTTTTGGACCTATGGGTTTATCTGGAACAATTTTAAAAAAATCGTACTTAATTTCTGGATTACAAACAGGGTATTTATATCACATTACTTTAATAATGTTAATAGGAAGTACTTTATTGTTAGGTTTTAGACAATTTTGGATTATTTTAGGAGATTTTTTTGATTTTAGATTAGCTATAATAATTTTTATTTTAAGTTTTTTTTTAAGTTATACATCACGTAAATAATTCATTTAAAAAAAATATAAATGAAAGTAAATAATATATTAAAAACATTTGGAATGGTTACAAATAAGAGAGAATTTAATACTTTAAATATAAAAACAAGTATTTTTAAGAATGAACAATTTAAATATTTAAAAACTCGTCACTCTTGGCATTTGGTAGATCCTAGCCCTTGGCCTTTAGTAGCTTCATTAGGTGCATTTTTTATGACATCTGGTGGAGTATTATATATGCATAATTTTATAGGTGGTGGAAGATTATGCTTAATTGGTTTTTGTACAATTTTATATGTAATGTATACTTGGTGGCGAGATATTATTAGAGAAGCAACTTTTGAAGAACAGCATACTTTTTCAGTTCAAAGAGGTCTTAGATTAGGAATGATTCTTTTTATTGTTTCTGAAATTATGTTTTTTTTTGCTTTTTTTTGGGCGTTTTTTCATTCAAGTTTGTCTCCAGCTTTTAATGTAGGTGGTGTTTGGCCTCCTATTGGAATTGAAACAATTCAAACATCAGGTATTCCATTAACCAATACATTTTTTTTGTTAAGTTCGGGTGCAACTGTTACTTGGGCTCATCACGCAATTATAGTAAGAGCTAAAAAACAAGCTATTATAGGTTTAATTTTAACGATTATTTTAGCAGCTGTTTTTACTGGTTTTCAAGGTTTAGAGTATTTTGATGCTCCTTTTACTATAACCGATAGTGTTTTTGGATCTTGTTTTTACATGGCAACAGGTTTTCATGGTTTTCATGTTTTTGTAGGGACTATTTCTTTGTTCGTATCTTTAATTAGAATAGTATTAAATCATTTTACTTCAACTCATCATTTTGGTTTTGAATCGGCTGCATGGTATTGGCATTTTGTTGATGTTGTATGGTTATTTTTATTTGTAACTGTTTATTGGTGGGGCGGGTTATAATAAAAAAACCAAAATGATGGAATTTGGTAGACATGCTAGGTTTAGGTTCTAGTTCTTTCAATAGAGTAAGGGTTCAAGTCCCTTTTTTGGTAACTTAAAGGTTTATGCTTTTAAAAAGTTTTTTAAAAATAACTATATTTTATTAAGAATTATATAATGTGACTAAAATTTGTTTTATCTAGTCTTAGTGTTTTTGAACAATTGATCATTGTTGTTGAGTGTCGACTATACGAGTCATTACCCCCAATGTAAAAATCATTTAACCAAATTTTTATTTTTGTTGCAAATAATTTAACTTTTGAATCTTTAAATATTAACTTAATATTTAAAGATTTTTTGTCAATTTTGTTATTTAAACAAAAATCAGATTTATTGTTTATATTTTGAATTGCAAAAAATATATAATTTATAAAATTTTTAAATCTATTAAAATTGTTAAGACTAACATTCACAGTTAAGTTTGTTTTATTATTAACCATTAAAAATTTTATTTTACTTGAGTTTGTAATAATTTTTCTTATAATTTGCCAGTCTTCTTTGGTTTGAGATTCTGTTGAAATAAATTTAATGGTTTTTTTCATCTCACCTTCAGTATTTAGAAACGTTCCTGTTGATTCAAAAAATGATCCATTTGGTAAATTTATATAATTAAATGGTTTATAAAATTTAGTTAAAAAATCTAAATCATCAGTTTTAATACCAAAGTTTTGTTCTATACAATACGTAGGCCAATTTGTGTTTATGTTTGAATAATTTAACAATTTAATTTTAGTTAATTTTTGAAATGTTAATGTGTTTGGATGAATGTTTAGAAAATATAATCCTGAACTGGAGTTTAAATCTTTTTCTGAAATCGATTTAAAAGAATTTAAATAGTTTATACCTACTTCGTTAATTGATGTATTTAATATATTTAAATTGTCCCAATTATAATGGTATTTGGTTAATGTTTTTTTTAAACTATTTAATAATTTTAATAATCCATCAGAATCTTTTCTATGAAAATTAGATGAACTAATATTTAAAATAGGATTTTTTGAAGTAATAAAATATTGACAAAAAGGATTATTTCCTTCTATTAAAGATTTTAGATTCTTAATATTTGATCCTATACTTTTTGCTGGAAATGTTAAATCTTTTGTTGAACCTAAAGTTAAAATTTGAAAATTTCCTTTTAAATATCTATTTCTTAAGTTTAAATTAAACTGTACACCTTCATATCTACTAAATAAACCTATTAAAAAACATAAATTGGAATTTGATAACTGAGTTTTTAATTTTTTTTCCGAAAGCATTAATAATTCAGATTCAAAATCGTTGTTTGTTATTTTACCTTCAAATTTTCTTAATTTTATAAATGTATATTTTTGAGAAAATATGTATATTAAATTTAGTACTTCTAAACTAATATTATTACTAAAAATAATAAATAATTTGTTGTTTATTAAAAAATGTTTATTTAAATGATCTTGAAAATACAAGGTAGTGATAATTTCAGTTAATAAAAGTTTCCAAGTAGAAGAAAATCTAGATTTATTTGAACTAAAATTTACAAATCCTTTTAAAACTCTAGCCGGTGAAAACATTCCATCAAAAGAAAATCTAGATTTGTCTGATATCCAAGAATTACTATTTGAATTATGATTAAATCCTGATGTTATTTTTACGATTTGTCTATTTTTAAAATGAACTTGAAATTCTGTACCAAATCCATCAGAAAAATCTATAGAGTTTGCTGTTTTTAATTCCCAACTTCTGCTTAAAAATGGATAAGGTTTTTGTGTTAAAGCCCCTACCGGACATAAATCAATAACATTTCCAGATAATTCAGATTGAAAAGTTTTAGTTACATACGTTCCAATTTCACTATCAAGACCTCTACCAAACATTCCTAAATCTTCTGTTCCAGCAATTTCAGTAGAAAATCTAACACATCTTGTACAATGAATACATCTTGTCATAACAGTTTTAACTATTGGTCCAATGTTTTTGTCTGTAACGATTCTTTTAAAATTGTAAAATCTTTTTTTTGTAGTTCCAAAGTATAATGATTGGTCTTGTAAATCACATTCTCCACCTTGATCACAAATAGGGCAATCCAGTGGATGATTTAATAATAAAAATTCTAAAATATTTTCTCTTGCTTTTTTAACAAGAGGGCTATTAGTAAATATTTGATTATTGTTTAAGCTAGATTTTGCGCTCATTGCACAAGAAACCATTGGTTTAGGTGAATTTTTTAATTCAACTAAACACATACGACAATTACCAGAAATAGATAAATTTTTGTGGTAACAATAATGAGGAATATTAATTCCTAAACTTTCACAATATGTAATAAGAGGTGCATTGTGCTTCCAATAGTTAGTTTTGTGGTTGTTTTGAAATTCTAATGTGTAATTAAATTTTTGATTATTAATGTAAAAATATTTTACAGAGTTCATATATATATATATTTTAATTTTTAAGGAAATGTAGCTTAATTGGTTAAAGCGTCGACCTGTCACGTCGAAGACTGCGGGTTCAAGTCCCGTCTTTTTCGTTTAATTTTTAACAGTTTTAACTACGTCCATTTGAATTGTTTGTTTTAATTTATAATAAATAGATAAAATAGCAAGTCCTATAGCAGATTCTGTTGCAGCAATTGTTAAAATAAACAAAACGAAAATGTATCCTACAATATCATCTAAATAAATTGAAAAAATAATAAAATTTAAGTTTACAGATAATAGCATAAGTTCAATTGACATTATAGTAATTAAAACGTTTTTTCTGTTTAATACAAGACCTAAAGATCCAATTAAAAACAGTATTATAGTAATATTTAATATATAATTTATGTTAGTAATAATCATATGTGTTTTAAAATTTGTTGAGTGCACTGGGATTTGAACCCAAGACCTGTGGATTAAAAGTCCAATGCTCTGCCGCTGAGCTATACACTCTTTTTAACTTTAAAATAAAATTAATTTATAGAGCGAAAAGAATTAAGAATCCCATCATTAAAGAAAATAAAGCGATAGCTTCAGTTAATGCGAATCCTAAAATAGCAAGTTTTGTTAACTCATCTTTTAGTGAAGGATTTCTTGATACTCCGATAACTAAAGCACCGAATACAGTACCAATACCTACTCCAGCTCCTGCTAGACCGATTGTAGCTAAACCAGCTCCTATAAACTTAGCTGCTTGTAATAACATAACCAAATTAGTTATTATGTTTTGACCAATGGTTAAGTAGTAATTAAATTTCGGAAGCTTTAAAGTAGTGAATTAAAGTATCTTCATCAAAATTAGAAATTTTTAATTGTCTTTTTTTAAAAAATTGTTATTTAAAAATTATTGTTTTAACTGGTAATTTAGCGCCACCAGTTTTAAAAGCGGCAATTGCTACGCTGTTAGTAACTCCACAAAGTTCAAAAATAACACTTCCACCAGCAACTTTTGCAGCCCAAAAATCTACAGAACCTTTTCCTTTTCCCATTCTAACTTCTATAGGTTTAGTTGTTACAGGCAACGACGGAAAAATTCGAATCCATAATTTTCCTTTTCTGCTAATTTTTCTTGTAATGGCTTGTCTTGCTGCTTCTATTTGTCTAGCAGAAATAGTGCCAGATTCTGCAGCTTTTAACCCTATTGTTCCAAATTTAATTTTGTTTGATCTATATTCTAAATTTGGTAATGTACCTTTACGAATTTTTTTAAATTTTGATCTTTTAGGTTGTAAGAACATAAAATTTTAAGTTTTCACAAATCCAAACCTTTACACCGAAAGTTCCGTTTTGAGTAAAAGCCACAGAATTGTAATAATCTATAGAAGAGCTGAAAGATTGTAAAGGTATTTCACCAATTCTTATAATTTTTTTTTTAGCTCTTGGAACACCATTAAAACGTCCTGTTATTGAAATTTTTATTCCTTTTATTTTTGAAAAATTAACATTTATTAATATTGTAAAAATTTTTTTTAAAAGAAAAAGTAAATAGTTGTGTTTTTTTTTGTGTTTATTTATATAAATAGAAATAGTATTAGCTATTAATTTAGCTGAATTTTTTTCTGCAGCACTTATAAATAGTATTTTAATAAGATCTTTTTGCCAAGCTGTTTTTAAAAATTTTTTTAAAACTTTAAGAGTTTTTTTATATTCTAAAAAATAATGCTTAGTCTTTTGTAAATTAATTTCAAATTTTTTATTTAAATTTTGAGTTTTAATGTTTATAGTTTTATTTTTAATATATAAACTCAAACATACAGTTAAAATATTTTTTATTAAAAATGAAGTAAGTTTTTTTTGATGTTGTGTCGGATTTATTTTTTCAGTATTAGATGAACCAGATTTAATACTATGTGTTTTTAATTCAAAAAATGAAATAAAAATGTTTGCATTATCTTGTGTATATTCTATTTTACAGTTATGAATTAATAAATTATAATGTTTAAAAATAGTATCTATATAATTAGTTATTTCAACATTTTTATATAAAAATATTGTAGATTCCTCTGTATTTTTTTCTAAATATTTGTATCTCCATTCTGAGTTTTTTAAACCTAATCTAAAAATAGAAGCATTAGTTTTTTGTCCCATGTTTTTAAATTTTACTTATTTTTTTTTTTAAAAGAGAATTTTTTTCTAGTAGGTGAAAATTCTCCAAGTTTTTTTCCTATCATGTTTTCAGTAACTGTGATTTTTGAAAAATTTTTTCCATTGTGTATATTTATAGTAAATCCTACAAAATAAGGTATAATTGTTGAACTTCTAGACATTGTAAAAATTTCTTTTTTATGTGTTTTAGTAGTATTATTTTTACAATTAAATAATAGTTCACTTGATACGTAAGGACCTTTCCATTTAGCTCTACTCATAATATTTTTATTTAATTTTTAATTTATTTTTAGATCTACTTGTTTTTCCTCCTTTAGTAGGTTTACCCCAAGGAGTAACAGAACTTCGTCCCCCAGATGTTTTTCCTTCTCCACCACCATGTGGGTGATCAATAGGATTCATAGCAACTCCTCTAACTTTAGGTCTTTTATTTAACCATCTAGATCTACCAGCTTTTCCAATAGTTGTTAATAAAGATAATTCATTTGATACAATTCCAATCGTTGCGAAACATTTTATAGATAATATTCTTTGTTCTCCAGAGCTTAGCTTTATTTTTCCAAATTTTGGAGTTTTTTCAATTAGTTGAGAAAATGTGCCAGCAGATCTGCTAATTTGTGAAATAGAGTTTGTTTTTAATGCTACATTATGAATTAAACATCCAATAGGTATTTTTGATATTGGTAATGAATGTCCGTTTTTTATATCGGCATTTTCACCCGATTTTACAATGTCTCCCAATGTTAAATTTTTAGGAGCGATAATATAAAAAAAATTTTTTGTTAAAAAATTGTAAATTGCAGCAATATTTGCTGATCTAAAAGGATCGTATTCTAAACTAATAACAATCCCAATAGAATCGTCTGTTCTTTTAAAATTAATGTTTCTGTATTTTTTTTTATGACCTCCTCCTTTATTAAAAGCAGTCATAGGACTGTTAAAGTTTCTACCGGAATTTTGCTTTAATCCTTTGATTTTTGATTTTAATAACGGAGTTTTTTCTAGTTCTGTCTTATTAAGTTGAATTAAGTTTCTTAAAGAAGGTGTCGTAGGGTTAAAAGTTTTAAGTTTCATTTTAGCAAAAATTAATTTTATGATTTTATCTAACGTAATTAGTAACAATAAAAAAATTTATATTTATAAATTAATTAAACTTATAAAAATTTTAAATATATTAAAAACATCAAAAAAAAAGTTAAAAAAATTATCTGATAGTATTAAAAAACAAAAACTTAAATTTTATAATAATAATCAAAAATTTAAAATGGCGAAACAAAATGTTATTAATTATATAATTAATATAATGTTATCACCTACAAATACTATTGTAAATGTTACAGATACTAATGGAAATGTAATAATTTCTATATCAGCTGGGGGAATAAATTTAACAAAATTTCAAAAAAAAGCTCAACCAATGGCTCTTTTAAATATATTTAAAGTTTTACTTTCAAAAGCTAAATTTTTACAAAATAATTCTGTAGCTTTACATTTTAAAAATGTAAAAAGATTTCACGAGTCTTTTTTTATAACAGCTTTAAAAAAAAAAATTTTTGTTAAATCTTTTCAAAGTTATAATTTAACACCGCATAATGGATGTAGACCAAAAAAAATTAAAAGAATTAAACGAAGAACTAAAAGACTTGTATTAAAATAAAATAAACGAAAGAATGACTGAGCGGTTTAAAGTGGCAGATTGTAAATCTGTTAGGTTTTTCCTATCGTAGGTTCGAATCCTACTTCTTTCTATTTTTATATTTTACGAAATATAACGCAGTCTGGTAGCGTGCCTGTTTTGGGAACAGGAAGTCATGTGTTCAAATCACATTATTTCGAAATAATATTTAATTTTTAAATTTGTAATATGGTGTTTTTAAAAAAGTTTTTAAAGTTTTATTTAAAATTTTAATATTTGTTTTATAATTTAAAGTATAAATAGTTGATAACTGTTTTTTCGAATAAAGTTTTGTATTTAATTTTATACTTATTAGTGGCATCATTTGACTAACTTTTAATAAATTTTGAATATTGTCTGTATTAATATTTTGAATATTTTTAAAATAAATAATACAAATAGAGCCATTTATAATAGTTGAAAAATTAATTAAAACTGAATGTTTTATTATACGTTTTGTCAATGTATTTTTAATTTTGTAACATTTTAAATTTAATTTAAATAGTTTTTGTTCCAATTTTAACCAATTTGTTGATTTTAAGTTTAAAGTATGGAAAAAAAAAATTAAAGGAGTATTTTTTAAAAAATTTTTTACTTTGTAAAGCTTATGGGTTTTAAATTTTTTATTCATTTTTTAAATAAAATTAAATATTTTGTAAAAATTAAATTTAGGCTCGGCAGGATTTGAACCTGCGACTAAACCGTTATGAGCGGTACGTTCTGCCACTGAACTACAAGCCTTTCAAAAATAAGTATGGGAACTATAAGTTTTGGTCAAATTTTCATTATATGTTTGTTTTTAATATTAATTTTTGGCGACATCTCTCAAATAATAAAAAACTTTCAATCATTTATTAAAGGATCTTCTTTAAACAAAAAAAACAGGAAAAAAGGGAGTTGAACCCCTGACCTTTGGTTTTGGAAACCACTGTTCTACCAACTGAACTATTTTCCTTTAAATAGATATAAAAATGTTATATCGATATATTTTAGAATTTAAAAGTAGGATACTTTTAATAATAGTTTCTTGGATTGTTACTTTTTTAATTTGTTACAATTGTAAAGAAATTTTATTATTTTTGTTAATTAAATTAAATATAAAATTGTATTGTTTAAAATCATTTTATTTTATTTCTACAAATTTAACAGATGTATTTTCTATTTATATACAATTATCATATTTTATAACTAATCAATTATCTATATTTTTATTTTTTTATCATTTTTTAGTTTTTATTTCCCCAGGTTTGTTTAAATCGGAATATAAAGCAATTAAATTAACACTTTTTTTAAGTACTTTGTTCTTTTTTTTAAGTTTTTGTATATTAAATAAGGTTTTATTGCCATACATTTGGTCATTTTTTTTAAGTTTTCAAAATAATCAATCAACTCAAAGTATAAATATTTTTTTTGAAGCACAAATTACTGAATATTTTAAATTCTATATTTATATTCATTATATTACATTTATTATTAGTCAATCTTTTGTTTTAATTGTATTAATATTAAATTTTATAGAAAACAAAATAAATTTTGTATCAAAAACTAGAAAAGTTATTTATTCTAGTTTTTTAATTATTGCAACAGTTATTACTCCTCCAGATATTCTTAGCCAAATTTGTATTTGTTTATGTTTTATTTTAGTTTATGAATTTTTTATAATAATTATTATACTAAAAACTGTAATAAATGGTTATGTTTAAAAAATAATAAAATTTTTTTATTGTTTAGATTAATTAGGTAACCAATTAAAACTAATTAAAATACTTACTGTAAACAATAAATAACCTAAAGACAAAGGTAAAAACGATTTCCAACCTATATGCATCAATTGATCATATCTGTATCTTGGCAACGCTGCTCTTGTTAAAATAAAAAAAGTAACACCTAAAAGAATTTTAATAGATAACCAAAAACTACCAGGTAAAAATTGAAAAATAAATATATTTAACAAAGGTAACCATCCACCTAAAAATAAAATTGAAGAAAAAGCACTCATTAATAACATATTAGCATATTCTCCTAAAAAGAAAAGAGCAAATGTCATTGCAGAGTATTCTACATTATAACCAGAAACTAATTCAGCTTCAGCTTCAGGTAAATCAAAAGGATGCCTATTGGTTTCAGCAAGCATCGATATATAAAATAAAATAAACATTGGAAATAAGGGAATTATAAACCAAACATTTATTTGAGATAATACTATATTACTTAAATTAAATGAACCTACGCATAGACAGACATTAACTATAATAAATCCTATAGAAACCTCATAAGAAATCATTTGAGCTGCTGATCTTAACGATCCTAAAAAAGGATATTTCGAATTACTTGACCATCCAGCCATAACAATACCATATACGCTTAATGAAGAAATTGCTAATAAATATAAAATTCCTAAATTTAAATCTGATATAACAACTGTTTCAGACAGAGGTATAACAGCCCATCCAATTAAACTTAAAACAAAGGTTAATAAAGGAGCAATAATAAAAATATAAACATTTGAGTTGCTTGGTAAAATTGTTTCTTTAACAAATAATTTTAAACCATCTGCTAAAGGCTGTAATAAACCTAAAAACCCAATAACATTTGGTCCTCTTCTACGTTGAATACTTCCCATTAATTTTCGCTCAGCTATTGTAAAATAAGCAACGGAAATAAGCAACGGAACTACTATTGAAAGTATTTTTAAAATAATACTAATGATTGTTATCATAAGGCTAAAATCGGAATTGAACCGATATTACAAGATTTGCAATCTAGTACATTACCTATTATGTTATTTAGCCTAATAAAATAAAAGGATAAGGAGGGATTCGAACCCACGGTATTTTTCAATACAATAGTTTTCAAAACTAACGCCTTAAACCACTCGACCACTTATCCAAAATAAAGCAAAAGAAGGGATTCGAACCCTCAACTTTAACCTTGGCAAGGTTACACTCTGCCAATTGAGTTACGTTTGCATTTTATTTTTGTATATAAATTTATAAGAATTTATTAAAAAAACAAATTCCTTAAATGTACAATTTTCTGTTTTTATATTAATGTTTAAATTAGTTAAATTTTTAAAAAATTGATAATTTTGTTCTAATTCTTTAAAAATTAAAATATTATTTATTTTTATTGAAAATAAATTATTTTTTTCTGTATTCTTAAATGTTAATTTTGTTAAATTTTTATTTAATATTTTAAATAAAAAACTATTCATCTTTATTTTTCTCAATGTTACTTTACAACCAATAGGTTGACCTTTTCTTATTTTAAATGATATATTTGAAACATTGGATTTTGTTAACGTACTTTTTTGTAAAGTTATTAATTCTAAAGCTGCCAAAGAAGAAATTAATAATTTAATATTCCAACGTTTTAATTTAAAACTTAAAGTGATAAAATGTAAAGTTGGTATTTTTGTTATTAATTTATATTGAAATTTGTTAATTAAGTCGTATTTTACAACATTTTCAGTATATTGTTTTAAAAAATGCATACAAATTTTTAATAATTTATTTAAACAGTACCTATTGATATATTAGAAAATTTTGAAAATTTTCCTTTTTTAAATTTTTTAGGTATTGGGCTTAATATTCTACTTCCGAATGGTTTTTTTTGTTTGTTTATTAAACAAGCTGCGTTAGTGTCAAAAAAATACACTGATCCATCTTTGTTTATAGATTTCGTTTTAGTTTTTAATACAAGAGCTTTGTAAATTTCTCCTTTTTTAACTTTTGATAATTTTTTTGATTTGTTTCGCAATTCTTTAATAGAAACAACAATAACATCACCGATACGAGCTGTTTTTTTTTTGTAACCTCCTAATACTTTAATACATTTTATATTTTTTGCGCCTGAATTATCAGCTACTTTTAAAATAGTTTGTTGTTGAATCATTGAATTTATTTTACGCTTATAGCTCAATTGGATAGAGCGTCGGATTTCGGTCCCGAAAGTTAAAGGTTCAACTCCTTTTAAGCGTAATATTTAAAACCAACGATAATTGGCAAATTTCTTTTTTAAAAACGCTTGTTGGTGGATTATAACTTTTTTTTCAACACTTTGACCTACATTTTTAGATGAATTAATAAAGTCTAACTTTAATTGTTTATAAAATGGTAGAGATTTTTTAGATCTACTACTTTGTAATATAAATTTTATACCGTAAGATATTCTTGCGTTAAAATTTAATAAAAAAGGAAATTCTACCGTTTGTTTTCGTTTTCTTTTTATATATTTTAAATAAACAATAGGAGAACTATTTATCAATCCTGTTTTTACAAGTTCTTCAAAATTTTTTTTATTATGAAGCTTTTGAATATTTTTTAAACACTTCAAAAATAATTTTTCTGAAGTTTGTTTATTACCTTTTATCATAATTTGATTAAATATATTTAATTTTACGTTATTTGTTATTCTCATAAATACTTAGATAATTTTTTTGTTCCGTATTTAGAACGTGAAGTTTTTCTATTTTTTAAACCTAAAAAATCAAGTTTACCTCTTACTAAATGATACTTAATACCAGGTAAATCTTTTACACGACCTCCTCTAATTAATACTGTAGAATATTCTTGCAATTTATGACCTTCCCCCGGTATATAAGCAGTTACTTTTTTACCGTTAGTTAATCTTAAACGAACTAATTTACGAAGTGCTGAATTTGGTTTTTTTGGAGTTCTTAAAAAAACTTTAAGACATATCCCTTTTTTTTGAGGGTTTGATTGTAATGCGGGAACTTTGTTCCTTCTGATTTTTGATAAACGTTTTGTTTTACAAAGTTGATTGATTGTGGGCATAACTAAATTTTTAACTCAAATTATAAAAATAAGATAATAAAAAAATATAATAATAAGAATAAGGTATTACTATATTTAATATTAATTCATGTAAGATATTATCGCATTGTTTAAATAATGAAAATGTTATAAATATATAAATAAATAAATTAACATTTATTAATAAAAAATAAATAAAAAATTTTATAAAAATAATTTTAATTATTTGTTTTTCAATTAAAATTAACTGTAAAGATACAAGATAGCTATAAAAAAATAAAGTGACTATAAAGAACAATATTGAAAAAATATTAATTAACAGAACATAAAAAACAAAAAAATTAAAAATTAAAAACGATTGAAAAAGTAAATAATAACTAATTAAA
>Ga0307378_10001630_pt1 | contig 36002 bp, 34 predicted proteins | sample UN1MG_FD_202238 | JGI IMG/M metagenome (GOLD analysis project Ga0307378, IMG submission 202238) | Soil microbial communities from Risofladan, Vaasa, Finland - UN-1 | ecosystem: Environmental > Terrestrial > Soil > Coastal area > Acid sulfate soil | place: Finland: Risofladan, Vaasa | collected... | reverse complement strand
ATTACTTACATCATATATAGAAACTCCCATATTATTTGTTAGGACATATGCATAGCTATTATGGATAATGATCTTAGTTACACTCATTCCATCAAGAATTCGAATTAGTTTAGATGGAAAAGTGGGATTATTAACATCTATGATGAGAATTCCTTTGTCTTCTAATGCAAGAAATGCAATTTTATTTGAAACCTTTAGATCATTAATAGTGGTTTCACCATCAACAAAAGTATAGTTCTTAATTTCAATGGGATTTGTTAAACTATCACTTATATTAGTTACCTTCAACCCTTTGTCCTTAATAGCTAAAAACAGTAGATCGGATTCATTATCGAGATAGATATCATCAATTGTATTCTGTTGGAAGACTAATCCAGTTTCTATTGGTTGGTTAGGATTACTTGTGTTAAAAATGACTAGTCCACGATTATCATCGTTGATATAAGCTATCTGGTTTTTCATGCAAATGGCTTTGTAATTCCCATCTGTATTGGTACTGTAATCTGTTATTTGACTGGGAGAAGTTGTTTCTGTGATGTTTACAACAATTAATCCTGCAGCATTAGCAGCAATGAATGCTGTTGTATTCTTAATTATAACACTCTCAATTTTAGCAGTACTACTAAACTCTCCAAGGTGTACTGGAGTTGCTGGATTTGATATATCGATTATTTCAAGCCCATAACTCTTTTTACATAATAAGGCTAATGTACCATTTATCGTTGTTTTATAGACTGCATGTGTTGTACTGTAGAAACCAACATCTTGGATATTGCCGGGTTGAGATATATTTAATATTTTTAATCCAGAGGTTGTTGAAATATACGCTAAATCTCCAGCTATTGTAATATCCAACGGTTGTTCTGTCATCGTATAGTGGTTAATTTGTGATGGAAAATTAGGGATTGATTCATTTACTACAAACAATCCATCACTAAAGGTTAGAACAAAAGCTATTTCTTGCGAGATTTCAATACTTCTTATTGCTGAACTGGTTATTGCAAAGGTACCTAATTGAACTGGTAACAAGGGATTTCTCAAATCAATACTGGTTATTGAATTACCATAACTAGGTTTAATATATGCTTGATAACCTTCAATTTCAATTTCTTCCGGGGGATCAAGTGAAGGATCAATGTTTAGATAAGAAGCTCTTCTTGGTAGTTCAGGGTTGGATATATTCCAAATGTCAACATCACAATAAAGGTAATCTCCATCAATCGTAAATCCATAATTAATCGGTGTGCTAATCTCTTCGTTAATAAAATCTAATTTCCCCTTCTCTATAGGTGCAGAAACATTTGTTATATCAAAGATATGTATCCCATCTGTACATTGTAAAAAAAGAAAATTCTCCTTTAGTAATACGCCCATTGCTATTCCTTTTAAGTTATCATAATTAGAGAGCTGAAGAATACTCGAAGGAAATTCATCCACCAGTTGAAATGAATTCGCTTTTATCTCTTTAGAAAAAGGATTGAATACCTCATCACATGTATTTGTTTTTAATAAATCCTTATCTGTGCAATATAGAAAATCCTTCGAGAGAGTATTTTGACTAACAAAAATAGCAATTATTAGAGCAATCATAAACCACTTAATTTTCCCATTCATAATCTCACACCCTATATTATGCACTTGTTTCGATTATTACATTTCTTTTATTCCGATTTTTTTTAAAAAACAAACTTTTTTTTACCATCTACCGGTTAACGTGCGAGCAATAGCAGCATCTTCATCAGAGACTTTTCCAAACTTTGATTCTTTCACTTTCATCTTCTGTTCTGCTTCAAGTTTTTTTATCAAAATTTCAAATTCATTTTTACAAATATCGATTGAAACATTTTCATCAGTTATTTTCAAAGGTTTGTACAATTTGAAGGGTAATTGGATTGTTTGTTTTAACCTTCTATTCTTCCGATATTGGATTATATAGAAAATTTCCTTTTTGTTTGTGTATCCAATTCTTTCATCAATTCTTAGAATTCTTCCAAGTATTTTCCCTTCTTTTGATAAAACTATTTTAGACTCAAAAATTGATGACTCCATGATAATCCCTAATTATACTTAGACGGTTTACTTTAATTAATATGTCCAATTCTTTTAATCAATAAAAAATAACCAAATATAAAAAATTAAGAATTTGGTGGGCCAAGCGCGATTGGAACACGCGACTTGCAGAAAATACTATGATTTACTTACTCCTAAGATAGACATCTTTTGCAAGTCTTGTAAACATCAAAATGTTGCCCAATAATTTCTTCTCCAATTTCCATGCTTATGTCTTGTCAGAAATTTTGATTCAGTTAAGATCATAAGCTTTAATTGCATGAAAAAAAAACATGGAAAATCAATACGTTTCGACTTACCAAAAAGTAAATTTAATGAGAAACGATTCAGCATCAATTTCCAATTGGCATGAAAATCAAAGAGAAGTAAAACTCTCGGGATTTTCTTCTCTCTTTTTATTATCAGGCTGTTCCTTATGGTTTAACATGCCATAAATAATGTTTCTTAAGAATTATTCTTCAGCAATCCGTTCTACTTTAAACACAATCGGTTTTTTCCCATCTCGGCAAGGTGTATAAGCGGTATAGGAGGCACCGAAAGCTAAACACATAATATCATTGAAGAGATCATTCCACGCCCATTCACATGGAAAGCCTTCAGGTTTTTTCACACCTTCAAAGGTGAATTCTTGGCCTTCTTCGAATAAATTACAGATTTTATCCTTCTCTCCGCTGTTAAACTGGAAACCTTCTTTTCCAAACACATCCTCAGGACTAAATTTCTTAATGACAGTAATTTTAAATTTTCTAACCATATTTATTTTACCCCTTGAAAAAATGATGTAAAATAACTCCAATATAGAACCTCTTATCTTTGTGGAGATTTAAACATTTATGCATCTCCTATTTCAGTTATATTTGTTGTTTTAGGTATTGGTGTACTTTCTTATAAAAACAGCAAAGATGAGTAGATAGTGAGGATAGGAAAAGTGGTGGGCCGTACCAGATTTGAACAGGTGACCCACAGGTTTTTCAGACAGGAACTCACAAGTGCAAGCCTTATGAGCCTGTTGCTCTACCAAGCTGAGCTAACGGCCCTAAAGTTATTTTTGCTGAAGCTCAATTGTTTTATAAATCTTTTTTTTAATAGTATTTTCTGGCATTATTGTAATTATTGTATATTTTTATTATTTAAGACATGGTTTTTGAGAAAGAATATCTACAATCAGTGAAACCAATCGTTTTCCTGCACTGCCATTTTTGTCTAAAGCAGGATGATAACAAGCTATGCTTATTCCTCTGATTCGCTCTAAAACCCATTCATTCCTCAACAATTCATACAAATCTTCATATGTTAATCCATCAGGTTCGGGAAACATTACAGGCATATATTTTGGATCCAGAACATCAACATCTAGATGAAGCCAAATTGGAAGCTTTTTATTGGGAAGATTTTTTATTCCTTGCTCTAAAATAGTTTTGATCCCTTTTTCCTTCATGATTTTTTTGTCGTAAACCTGTATACTCGATTCAGCAATTTGATCCCATGTTCTGATACCAAAAACCAAGACATTTTTTTCTTCAAGTAATGGATATTTGTTAGCTATCTTTGTAATTCTCTCTGGTCCGCGTCCTGTCAATACTGCTAATTCCATATCCGCTGGATCACTAGTAGGAGATGTTTCAACACTATGAAAATCAGCGTGGCCATCAAGAAATATCAAATTAATTTCTTCACCTCTTTTTGCGAATGCTGAAAATATCCCAATCAACATACTACAGTCACCGCCAAGCAGCAAGGGAAATCTATTTCGGTTAAGTATCCCCTCAAGCTTTTTCGATAGATTTTTAGAAAGTTTAATCCATATATCAAAATCTTTTATGCCTGTTTCAGAATCAAGGATATCTTGAAATTGATATCCAGCTAAATTTCCTAGATCTTTTACACTACATCCTTTTGATTCTAAAAGTGGAACTAAGTTCAATTGCCGAAGACCATCAGCAGTATTTTCAATATCTGGTGGTGATCCAATACAGTTGAAAGGAGTGCCTAGTATTTCAATTTTCATTTTCAATAACGCCGTTATATTTTTTCAATTTTTGTTTATCTTTTTTTAGTATTAGATGATAACACCTACTGGCAGTAAAAATATCGTGCTCTTAAATCCAAGACTAAATGAAGGGATATAAGGAGTAGTAGAGGTGTTGTATTCTCTTCTTCCATTTTAGTAAATTCTCCTGTTATCTCATTTATACTTATTTTAAAATTAAAAGTCCCACCTATTTTTAATAATTTCATTTGAGAAAAGTATGACAATGTCCTAGATATTTATAATTAGGAAAATTCTTCTTAGTTTTTTTTTTTTGAGTTTACTTGAGAGTGAGTGCTCTTTTCGAGTTCTCTGTGATTACCTTTTTGATGATTTTTTGATCTATTCCTTCCTTTACACAATACGGAACAAATTTATCAAAGAATATTGCATAGGGTCTTATGTTTTGGTTCTTATTTTCTTCTCTGTTCTCTTTAACCATAAAGGAGCCTGAATCTTGTCCAAATAATAGCTGATTAATCAGATTCTCTTCTAACAATTTTCTTATAGCTGGAGGGTATCTTTCAAAATCCTTAGCACCAGCAATTCCATCAAATTGAATCCACATACCTTTTTTTGCATACTCAATCATAAGTGGTATCTTATAACAAGCATCAGCATGAACCCAAACAAAATTATCGAATGGAAAATTCTCTTCCTCTAAAATTTCAAAAGTTCGCTTTACACTTGGTTCATTCCAAACATGACATTGGATGCGAAAACCAGTTTCTAAACTAGTTTTAATTGCTGCACGAAGTAGTTTTTCTTGTAAAGGGAAAACTTCTCCTTCATCACCAAGAGCCATTTTAATGAAACCAGGTTTTATTCCAGTCTCATCTATTCCTTCTTTGCATTCCTTTATCCAAATGGACGCGATCTCAGCTATTGTTTTTTCCTTAATATCATCTGGAACAGCTTTTCCTTTAACATTAAAACCATCCCAGGCACCTGTACATGTGATAATGTTCAATCCAGATTTTTCAGCACATTCCTTTAAAACCTCTAAATCACGACCAAGTCCAAAAGGAGTTGCTTCAACAATAGTTGAACATCCCTTATTTTTCACATCAATCAAATATGGTAAAACGATATCAACAACCTCATCAGTTGTATAAGTTTTCTCTATCAAGTTTATACCATTCAAATCCACTAGAATATGTTCATGCATTAATGTTGCACCTAAATCATCTTCAGAAATAGGTCCTAAAACAGTATTAATCATTACAGTCAATTCCCTCTAGACTTCTGATTTTAAATTGTTATAACAATATTAAATATTCAGACCAGTCTTGGATTAGGGAAAAATCTAAGAACGAAATATCACACAACAAACTTTAGCTAGGTTTTTAGTAAAAATTCTCTTTATTTCTTCCTACCATTTCATCCATTGAGCTAATCTTTTTTCTATCCTACTAATATTGCATAAAGATAATTTTAGTACCTTCAACCCAAGTTCCTTCAAAGACTTTTACTTTTTAATAGACGTCAGAATTCACTTTAATAATTGTTGTACTTGTTTTTCAAAATCTCCTCTATTATTATTCACAGTAAAATTTGTAATAAATCGGAAATTATATAGGATTTTATTTAAAATTAATTTCATATTTTTACTCAATACTTCATTTTCTAGAATTGATTTCTTATTCAATGAAAAATAAAGAGTGTTTTTTTAAGATAACTTTCTTTTCGTTTAGAAGTGATTTTTTTTTCTTGAATTCTTATACTTTACTTATCTTTATTTCATCTATCACATACTGATTAACATCATTTGATTTTAGATTTGGTAAATTTCAGCAATAATTTTAATAATACAAAAAAACATATTTCACATTTAGGGGAAATTTATGGTTAAAATTGATATTGGTTATAAGCCAACCCTAACAGATGAAGCAATAATGGAGATTTTAAAAAAGAATCTTCACTATAAAATCGAAGTTTGGCCTCTAATTGGTTCAGGAATTTCTATTTGGAAAAACACTTTCATCGGTGCGATTGTTAAAATTAAACGTAGTGATCAAAGAACTATTCTTTCTGTTGAAATGAATCCTCCTTCTGCTATTATTCGTATTATTTGTTGTGTTTTTGGTTTAGTTTGCGGATTAATCCTGCTGTTCCTTATTTCGGGTAATTTTGCTAAACAGGTTGCTAATGAAATTAAAAAAATCCCTGAATTTCAATAAGAATTTTTTTTCTTTTTTTCCTTTTTCTCTCTCTTTTTCCTTAGACTAGGATTTAGGGGTGGTTATTCTTGAAAAGGAGATTCTATAAAGGGATTCCAAGAAGACTGCTTCTGCCCGGTTATTCCTTTCCCTACTTATTTTCTATTATTCTTGCATGATAATTTTGGCAACAACCAATAAAACTTCATAATGGTATTTTACTAAGCTTTCATTCTTTTTTTACTATTTTTACTATTACTCCATCCTCAGTTTTACATTGAGGACAACATGAATCTACAAATAGTGCTATTTTAATTATCCGTGAAGCAATAATTGGTAAAATTTCTTTTCCTTTCCCTGACAGATTATAGGTTCTTATCCGTTGATCGTTTCTATCTTCTTCTTTGGTTGTTTCTTGAATAAATTGCTTCTTTTCCATTGATTGAAGTATTTTATAGGTTGCTCCTGCTGAAGGTGTCCAGTTTAATCCAAGATTCTCTTTTATTTTTAAAACAATTTCAGAACCTGAGAGAGATTCTGGTGTATTTAAAACCAATAGGAAAAAAGCTTCCATTGGGGTAACATCAAGATCTTTACCAATCATTCTTTTCACCTTAGTATATATTCTTTTTATATTCTATTTAATCGAAAAGCTTTTAAATATTTATGTTTTTAGAATATTCTTAATAAATATTCCTTATGAATATTTCTAGGGAATAAGATTCAAATGTGGTAATAAAAATGACTGAAAAAGCAGTTAAAAAAGTAAGTTCTTGCTGTTCTGGCGATACACCTTCAGATGTGCAAATAACTGACAGTGAAGAAAAAGCAAGGAAAGCAATTAGAGGGCAATATAGCAGTATTGCTAGCGGAAAAACGCAAGAAATGCTAGAAGAGAAAAATGAACTCGACTCTAATAAAAAGAAATCACCGTTTTATGCGGAGGAAGAATTAAAGAACATACCAGAAAATGCTAATCTTGGATTAGGTTCTGGTAATCCTATTGCTTTAGCTGATGTCAAAGAAGGCGAAACAATAGTTGATCTTGGTTCAGGTGCAGGAATAGATTGTTTTTTAGCAGCCAATAAGACAGGTACTGAAGGCAAAGTTATTGGTGTTGATATGACACCTGAAATGATTGATCTTGCTAGGGAAAATGCTTTCAAAAGCAATTATAAAAATGTTGAATTTAGGTTAGGAGAAATAGAACACCTACCTATAGCCAATAACACAGCGGATTTAATAATCTCAAATTGTGTCATAAATTTAGGATCAAGCAAAGAGCAAGTTTTTAGAGAAGCTTATCGTGTTTTAAAACCAGGAGGCAGAATAATCATTTCTGATATTATGTTTGCTAAGTCTTTACCCGAAAAAGTTAGTACAGCATTTAAAGAAATGTCTGGTTGTGTATCAAGAGCGGTTATTACAGAGGATTATTTGGATACAATAAAAAGAGCTGGCTTTACTGACGTTGAGATCATAGATAAATATACCATTCAACGTAAAGAACAAAAATTAACAAAGAAAGAACAAAAAGGAAAACAAAAAGTGACTCTTGCTTCTGATGGCAATAAAATAGAATTAGAATTAACTCATGAAGAAATTAGCTGTTTGAATGAAGCAATTATTTCTGCTCATGTTAGAGGGGTAAAACCCTCTAATTCATATTCAACAACAGTGCCTTTAGCAAAATTAGTTGTCTATTGATTTAATGTTTTGTTTATATTTTCATTATCAAATAACTCTTCTTAAAAATGAATGTTCTCTAATTATTTTTACTAATTATGAGAATATATGTTCGATATTCTTTTGGTTCTGCTAGCTCTATGAGTGATGATTTATATCCAGAAGAATCAGTAAGGAATGTGACTATTCTATTTTCTAATAATTTCTTGAGATTTATTAACTCTAAAAAAGCAGACTTCTTTTTCTTATAAATATTTAATTAATTTAATAAAAAAATGAAATGAAAATTGCATCTTTAAGGATATACTAAAATAGAGATTCTCATTTCTTCTTCGTTGATTGTTATGTCAAGAATACCAATTGATAAGAATATTCTTTTGCTTTTCGATTCTGATCCTAAAAAAAGGAGAAATGCAGCTGAAGCATTAGGTCAATCATTAAATAAAGGTGCAGTAAAACCACTCCTAAATCAGCTTGAAAAGGAAACTGTAATCGAAGTTCGGAGAGCAATAATATTGTCTTTATCTTTTCTTGGAAATGAAGAAGCTCTTCCAATCATTCTTGATGTATTGAAAAATGACTCAGATATCGAAACAAGAAGAAATGCTGCTGGTGGGTTGCGATTTTTCGGTGAAAAAATCAACTCTGTGGAAATTTTCGAGCTATTATTAAATGAAACTGATATTGATATCCAAAATGTTCTTGTTGGTACAATTATATTTTTACAAGATGATTCTTTAATCCCTAGATTAATTAAAGTATTCAGCAAAGAATCTTACAAGAATCTTAAAGGATGTTTTTTGGAAATTATCGGTTCTTATGATGATTCAAGAACAAAAGAATTGTTATTGGAGTGTGTACAACCAGAAATTGATGATGACCTTCGATTAATTGCTACTCGAGCAATGGGAAAAATGAATGACATAAAATTAATTCCTCATCTCTATGAAGTTTATAAATCTGATAGTTGTAAAGAAATTAGAGATTGTGCTTTCAAGATTCTCGAAGAGCTTTCCATTGCTTTGCAATACTCAACTATTGAACAAATGGTTCTGGATTATCTAGATAAAATAAAAGAGCCCGAAACGTGAGTTTTTCCTTTTTTCTTTTTTTGAAACATTTTAGCGAAAACTAAATAGTCTTGTGTTTCTATGATTATACGCTTTAACAAGAAATTAATCGTCGAAATATTTGGTGGTAAGTAAATTTGTCATTTCAAGAAAATTGTAAAAATGCTGTTATTGAAGGAGATATTTCTAAAGCTGAAAAATTAGCTCAACAAGCTTTAAGTGATAACAAAGATGTTAACTTAGTAATTGATGCTTTTTCAGAAGCCATCCGTTATGTTGGTGATTTATTTGAGGAAGGGGAATATTTTCTTCCAGAATTAATGAGAAGTGCTGAAGCTATGAAAGCTGCTATGACACTTCTTACACCTGCTCTCAGTGCAGGAAAAGCTGAGGAGAGATCATTAGGAAAAATAGTTATTGGCACCATTGAGGGAGACATTCATGATATTGGTAAAACATTAGTTGCTTCGATGCTTTCTGCTGAAGGTTTTGAAGTATTTGATTTAGGAGCTGATGTTCCTGTTTCAAAATTCATCGAAAAAGCTATTGAAGTTGATGCTCATATGATTTGTATTTCTGCTTTACTTACTACTACAATGACAGGCCAGAAGAGATTAATAGATCAGCTAAAAGAACGAAATATTCGTGAAAAATTCAAGATTCTTATTGGAGGAGCACCTGTTTCTAAGAACTGGACAGAGGAAATTGGAGCGGACGGTTCAGCGGAGAACGCTATTAGTGCTGTTAAATTAGCAAGAAAACTACTAGCAAAATAAGGTGGAAGTTTTGGACAGCAAAAAAACAATTCTTGATTTAGTGAAAGAAAGAGTTGTTATTCTCGATGGGGCAATGGGCTCTCAATTACTAGCAGCAGGATTACAACCAGGAACACCTTCTGAAAAATGGAATGTAGAGCATCCTGAAATTATTCAAAGAATTCAAAAAAGCTATTTTGATGCAGGATCAGATGTTGTTTTAACAAACACTTTTGGCGGAACAAGAATAAAATTAGAAGCATTTAATCAAGGTGATAAGGTAGAAGAATATAATTCTGTGGCAGTTGAAAACGCTCATAGTATTTGCCCTGAACGAGGATTAATTGCAGGAGATATAGGTCCAACAGGATTATTCCTACCACCTGTTGGTAAAGCAACAATTGATGATTTTTATGAGAATTTTCTTGAACAAGCAAAAATATTGGCTGAAAATAAGGTTGATCTATTTTTTATTGAAACGATGATGGATATTCAGGAAGCAGCTGCAGCAGTAAAAGCAGCTAAAAAAGCAACTAATATTCCAATAATAGCATCAATAACATTTCAAAAAACCAAAAGGGGATTTTTCACTGTTATGGGAAATTCAATTGTTGATTGTGCTAATATATTATCAAACTTAGGTGTAGATGTTATAGGAGCAAATTGTACTATTACTAGTGAGGAAATGGTTGATTTAGTTCCTGAATTAAGAAAAGTTACATCTTTACCAATTAGTGTTAAACCAAATGCTGGGAAACCCGAATTAAAAAATGGATCAACTTTCTATCCAACTACATCAGAAGGATTTTCAAAGGATATTCAAAAAATGATAATTAATGGTGCAAATATCGTAGGTGGTTGTTGTGGAACAGATCAATCTTTTATAGAAAAAATATTTGAGATAGTTCAAATAAAATAAAAAAAATTATTTTGAACCACCAAAATCGAAATCTGGTGCACACCAACTTGTACTATCTGCTTTTATTTTAATTTCAGTATTCTCTTTATGATACACGACTTTTCCATTTATTTCTAGTTTCAGTTCGAGTATGTACCAATCATCTTTAGATTTTTGTTGTGGTTTTTTTAAACATAAATATCTAAACCATTCAGAAGTCATTTCAGCTGGAACAGCTAAATCAAATACTCCTTTGTTCCCTTTGTCAAGTTCTTCAACTCGTGGGTTAGCAAGACGCCATTTGTGTCTTCCTATATAGAAATCGAAAGGAATATCTCTTTTTGCAGCAAATCTTTTTTGTTTAGTTCTTAATAAGAGAACTATTGATTCAATTTTTTCAAATGCATCGTTAGGCATTTTCATTCACACTCTTTATATTAAAGGGGGATTATTTATATCAGTTATTTATAACTTTATTGTTTTTTTTTTAATGGAATGTAATTTAAAGAGGTTTTGATTAGAATTTAAGCTCCTCCCAAGATATTTATTTAGAATGTTTGTAACACTTAACTGGGTATAAATTCCTTGAAATTATTAGATGATTTTACTATTAAATTCGATACTAGGGAAATTGTTAAACTACTTCGGAGACCGAACTCGAGTAAGAAGCCATCTGAAAATCTTTTGAAAGAAATTGAAGAATTATACACAGAAGCATTGAGTTTGATTAATACTAAAGCAATTTTTGATATTTTTCCTAGCTCAAAACTTACTCCTAGACATATGTTTACTTTATCCGAATATACTATTCTAGCTATTTGCACTCTTTCAGATTCAATTGAAAATAAAATTTCAAAGTTAATTGAAAGTGGTGAACTCTCTAAAGGAGTAATACTTGATGCTATTGCATCACATGCTGCAGAATTATTAGCGGATGAATTAAATAAAAAAATAATTCTAGAATTTTCTTCTCTAGTTGAAGGGAAGAAAATTACTAAAAGATTTAGTCCTGGTTATTGTAGATGGACTATCGAAGAAGGTCAAAAATTAATTTTCAGTCTATTACCAGCTGAGAAGATAAAAGTAAAATTATCGAATTCTATGATGATGATACCAAGGAAATCGATATCCTTTGCTTTAAATATTGGGGAAAAAGTAGAAAAAGAATTAGGGGAGAAAGAATGTGATAGTTGTAATATGTTTGATTGTGAATTTCGTAGGAGTTAATAATATTGAAAGATGCAGTACGACCAACAATTAGGGTATTAGATGATGAATTGATTGAGAAGGTTGTTTCAGAAGCTTTTGAAATACTAGAGGAAATTGGTGTCTTTGTAGAAAATCAAGAAGCAGTAGATATTCTTCAAAAACAAGGGATTAATGTTGAAACTGAATCGAAAAAAGCAAGATTACCTACTGATTTAGTTAAAAAATGTTTGAAGAGTGCACCTTCGTCAATTACACTTTTTGATCGCGAAGGAAATGAAGCTGTTAAACTAGAAGGAAATAATATTTGTTTTGATCCTGGTTCTGCTGCATTGAGAGTTTTAGATCCAGAAACCAATGAAATACGAGAGGCTTATACAAAAGATTTTGTTGATTTCTGTAAAGTAGTTGATCAACTAGAACATCTTCACGCACAAAGTACAGCAATTATTTGTTCTGACGTGCCAGAAGAAGTTTCCGACAGATATCGACTTTATTTGAACCTGTTGTTTTCAAAAAAACCAGTAGTGACTGGAACTTTCAGTAAAGATTCATTCGGAATTATGAAAGATTTACTTGTAGCTATTAGAGGTAGTGAGAAAAAACTACGAGAAAAACCTTTAGCAATTTTTGATGCATGTCCTTCTCCACCTTTAAAATGGAGTGATTTGACTTGTCAGAGTATAATAGATGGTGCAAAATATGGCATTCCATCTGAATTTGTCTCTATGCCAATGACGGGAGCAAATGCACCAGTAACGATTTTAGGTTCAATAGTACAACATACAGCAGAAACTATGGCTGGAGTAGTGATAACCCAATTAGTTAATTCTGGAGCACCAGTCATTTGGGGAGGTTCACCAGCAGTTTTTGATATGAGAAAAGGAACTACTCCCATGGGTTCTATAGATACAATGTTACTTGACTTAGGATATGTTGAAGTAGGTAAATATTTGAACTTTCCAACTCATGCCTATTTAGGATTGTCTGATACGAAAATACTTGATATGCAGACAGGTTTTGAGTCAGGTATGGGTTCATTATTAGCAGCTACTAAAGGAGTAAACATGATTTCTGGTGCAGGAATGATTGATTTTGAAACTACTCAAAGTATACAGAAGGTAATCATAGATAATGAAATCTGTGGGATGGCTTACAAATTCATTCGAGGTATTACTCAACGAGATGAGCCAATAGCTAAGGATTTGTTAAAATTATTTGACAGTAAAACTACTCATCTTCTTTCACATGATCACACTTTGAAATGGTTTAGAGAAGAACAATATATTCCAAGTTCTGTTATTGATCGAGCAACTAAAGAAGAATGGATTACTACAGGTAGAAAAACAATTGGACATAGAGCAAAAGAAAGAGCAGAAAAATTAATTCAGAAATATCCAGGAATAAGTTTAGCAGATGATATAGTAAAAGATTTGAGCAATATTATTAGATTCAAAGGTTTCGATGAAAAGAAAATTTTGAGTTAATTGAATTAACCCACATCTGGTTTATGAAAATCTTAAAATGCTCTTAGTGTAATTAACTCCGAGGAAAGCTTCAATGAACAAAGCTACAACAGAGAAAGCAGATATTTTAGTTGTCGGGAGTGGACCTGCAGGTTCTACAACAGCAAGATTTCTTGCACAAGAAGGATTCAAAGTTACTATTTTGGAATCAAAGAGTCATATAGGAATTCCTGTTCGATGTGGAGAAGCAGTTGCTCGAGATACTTTTGATGACATATTAAAAATTCCAATGCCTGAAAATGCTGTTCGTAGTGTAATTGAAGGATTTCGAGTTTTTAGTCCTAATATGAAACATATTGATTATAGACTTCCTGAAGGTGAAGGGTGGGTAGTTGATCGAAGAGTTTTTGATAAGGAAATGCTAATAGCTGCTGTTCTTGAGGGAGCAAATATTGAATTGAATACTCAAGTAATAGAAACAAAGGTTGATAAAGAAAAAGGGGTTACTGTAAAAGCTATTCATAAAGGAAAGGAAATCACTAAAACAGCTCCTATAGTAATTGGTGCAGATGGTATTTATAGTAAAGTTGCACGAGATGTTGGATTAGCTAAACCAATTGATCCAATTGATTTAGATACTTCTGTAGGTTATGAGATGGTTGGTGTTGAAATTGAAGATCCAACAGTTTTCGACCTCTATGTTGGAACAGAAATTGTTCCTAGAGGATATATCTGGGTTTTTCCGAAAGGAGAAAATTGTGCTAATGTTGGTTTAGGAGTTGGAGTTAGTTTCGCGAAAAAAAGTGTCAAGGAATATATTGATGATTTCATCTTTAAACATCCAGAAGGTAAAAAACGATTCAAAGATGCTAGAATAATCGAAGAACGCATTGGAGCAATACCAGTTGGAGGACTTCTTGATAAATTAGCGACAGATAGAGTCTTATTAGTTGGTGATGCGGCACGTCAAGTAAATCCTTTAACAGGAGGAGGAATAGCTTATGGGATGGAAGCAGGGAAGATGATAAGTAATACTTTAGTGGAAGCTTTTGAAAAAGAAAATTTCACAGAAGAATTCCTTAGGAAAAAATACGAAGGTTATTGGGATAAAGATTATGGAAAATCCTTTGGCATGGGAGCTAAAGCTCGTAAGATTCTTGACATCATTACAGATGATCAAATGAATAATATAGTAGAAGCTTTGGATGGAGAAGATTTAGTAAAAGCAATAAAAGGAAGATGGTCTCAAATCAAGCTAGGAGCTAAATTGATGAAAAAAGATCCTTCTCTTGTAAAATTACTAAATAAAAGTTTATTTGGAAAATAAGAAAAAAATTAGAGAAAATGTTTTAGATCATCATCTTGATCTTTTTCACTCTTTCTCGTCATTCTTACTTTTTCTTTAAATTTCTTGAATTCAGTAGCAGAGGTAGTTTTTGTTTCTTTTGAAATTTTTGTTGTTTGATGAGTAATAATTTTCTGAATGATTTCGGTTCGTTGTGGATTTAGACGATAAAATACTCCTGAATCATTATCATATACCTCAAATAATTGTGAATCAGCATCTTGTAATGATTTTAAGATTACACAAATTCCAACTAATCCAATAGTTGGTCTGTAATCCTTTGCTATAGATTCAACTTCGAATCTTGTATGCCACTTTCCATCAGAGAGTAAATTAAGTATAGCTATTTTTGCAGGATCATTTGCTACTAGATTGTTTATACGATTTGCGATTATTAGATTCATATAGTGCCTACCTCTGTTGGAGGTTCAGGGGGATCAAAATCATCAAATTCCGCTGATTCCTCAACCAAACGTTTGATAAGTGATAATTTCATTGAAGCAGGAACTACAACGATGAAATCCTTACCGAGAGCTAGAATATCACCACCATAAGATCGAGTATAAGATTTCAATTGTTGAACTGATCTCTTCAAACGAATCATATCTAAACGGGCAAGATCTCGAACACCTAGAATGACAACATTCCCTTTAGAAACCGTTTCACAAATCATATCTACATCCTGTAAACCCCGAAGAGTTAAGGTTAGTACTTCTCTTTGATCATCGAAACGGTAATTGTCTTTTGGACGTTTTCTAAATAAGAACACAGATGTTCCAATCACCGTACCTAACCCTATTATTCCTAAAGCTGTTAAGAGTGCCAATTGTTTATCCTCCATAGATTACAATGTATAATCTGATGTTTTGCACATTAAAAGGCAAAGAATATCTTCATATTACAAGGATAATGATAATTAGAAATTGAATAGAAAATTACACAATTCTAATCATACTGAATGACAACCATTCCTTTTCCCCAGTAGTATAGCCTATTCTCACAGCTTCTCCCTTAACTTTCAAAACTGTTCCAGAAAAATAGGTTTCTTTACCTAACCATCGTCCTTCTATTTCCATTCCTTCATATATTTTCAATGGCTTTATTCGATCAATTGTGACTGTTTCATGAGTACCATCATCATAAAGTAGGTAGAGAAATTTCTCATCAATTTCTCTAATTAAAGCTACATACCAAAAATCATCTTGTGACCAATTTGCTAAGACTTTTTCTCCTTCTGATACAGTCAATTTTTTCACCTAACTAAATTTAATTTACGATTTAACGATAAACAAACTATTGAATTACTACCTTTGATATTATAAGATTATCTTGAGATTAAAAGAGTAAATGGAGAAGTTCCTCAAATAGTTGATAAAAAAAAATGCAAACCAATTATAATTAAATCTAAATTTCAGAAATTGCTTTTACAGGACAACATTTTAAACACGAACCGCAATCAGTACAACCGTCTTGTATCTTGAGTTTTTCATCTTCATAATAATACAAGCATTCTGGACAAATAGTAGCACATCCATAGCACAAACCACAGAGTTGATAATTAATTTCCACAGGCATAACCTAAGACACCACTAAATAGAAAAATCATCTTTGTAATAAATCATTCGTAAATAATGCTTGATGTTTCGAGGGATAAATTTGGAAATTATTAAGAAAGAAATCAAAAAGATGGTTCATTTAGAAACAAGAGCTTGGGATTCACAAGATGTTGAACAACTTTTGGGATTATTTCATCCTGATATGGTTTGGCCTTGGCCTAGAACAAGCAAATCGCATGATCCTATGGAATGGATTTTTGGTATGGGGAAATATAATTACAATCGATGGAAAAAAATTTGGCAAGAATTGTTTGATACTCATAAATTAATACATAACATTCGAGAGATTAAAAAAATAGAGATTTCTAATGAAGGTGATGGAGCCTTTGCAGTAGTTGATATTGACACTCTTTGGATTGATAAAATGGGAAATGAAAATCATTGGAAAGGAAGAGTCTGTAAAGTATACTCCAAAGTCGATAATAAATGGTTAATTACCATGCATACTGGTGTTTTGGATTACGAAGATATCTAAACAAATTAGTAATTATTTAACTAGTAATCTAATAGTATCTAAAATAAAATCTTGTATTAATATCAAAAATACTAAAAAAGAAAACACAGCTAACTTATTAAAGATTCTTTTCTAATTTCTTGGTGAGGATAAACAGCGTGATTCCAGATTGGGTTGTCGTTAAACAAATAAGCGAGGTCTCAATTCCTAGAGATTATTTCAAAATAGATTTAGAGGAATGGCCTAAAATCGCTCGAGAGAGAATTAACAAGTTTATCCAAGGAGCACGTTGGTTTCCATCTCGGAGTGTAAGTAGAGGCAATTATGCGAGAGAAATCTATGAAGAATTAGCAGGTCATGGTTTACTTCGTCTTGCCGCTGCTGATAACAACAGAATTTTCGGTTGGTTAATTGAACAGGAAGGTGACTTATTTGAATGGCGTTTTAATAACACAAAAACAATCCATGAGAAAATAGATATTGCTAAATATTTCTTCGGAGAGGATAAAGTAATTGATCCTCAAGATTTATGGAGTAAATTTAATATTAATGAGAAATATTTCAAGGATTTTAAAATGGGTAATAAACGCACTGGTGTTATTGGTATTCATTTCACTTGTGTCCCTAAATTGATTAGTAATAGATCAGCATTAGTTCGAGATGGTTGGGTTCTCAATGCAGTAAACGATTTTTCTAATAGTGTTAAAATTGCTTTTGAATTAAGATTAAAAGAACGCATTAGAGAATCAGGTGAAAGAATGGATAGAACTGCAAGAGGAGTAGTAAAGGAAGTTCAAGATGAATTGGGAAAATTAATTCATTCCATAGCAACATCTTCAGGTAAGATTGATCTTGAAGATTACAAACTCTATAGAAGACAAGATATTTTCCCCCAATGTATGCTTGATCTTTATAATGAAGTGATGGGAAAAGGACATATTGGGCATCAAGAAAGATTTCAACTAGGACTTTATTTGAAAAGGTTAGGTATGACCATTGATGAACAATTGCATTTTTGGTATAGTTCTGCAGTTGACAATGTAGGATTAACTTTTAACCAATTCATCAATGGAAATGCTGGTTATATTATTAGACACATGTATGGACTAGAAGGTGGAGAAACAGATTATGATGCTCCCTCTTGTGAAACGCTTCAAAATCAAGGATACTATTGTACATTTTTACATCAATCAGTAGAAGAAATTGATAAACATTTGAGAAAGGAATTTAAAAATCCTACAAAGAAAATAGAGGAATCAATTCGAATGCTTGAAAGTAAGGTAATAGATAAAAAACCAAGTGAAGCATGTGCAATATTATTTAATTTACGGTATAATAGATTTAGTAGACCAGTCAACCACCCACTGAACTATTCAGAGTATGCTGCCAAATGTAAGAAAATCATTGAATTACCTAAACAAGAAGATTCTGAGAAGAAGAATCAAACACAAAAAAAGGAAGAATGATTAGATGAACTCTACTGAATCAGAAAACATAAAAACTATACCCACGGCACTTATTCAACGATATTATGATGAGATTTTCGACCCAGGTGATTTATTATCTACAATTGGTTTTTCTACTTTTTATAAAAGAGAGTTTGCTTTTCTTCTAGAAGGTAATATTTTCGTAAGGAATATTTCTTTCAAAGATACATCAGAATTAGTTCGCTATCTAACAGCTAATCCTGTTAGAAGATCTTATGTTGGAGCTGTTTATGAAACGCCACCTAGTAAACAAAATAGTATACAAAAAATAAAATGGGTATCTCGAGAATTTTGTTTTGATTTAGATTTAAATGATTATGATTTAGTTCGTACCTGTGGTTGTCAAGGAAAAGATCAATATTGTTCAATTTGTTGGTCCCTAGTTCAAGATTCTGCTGCTTTTTTAGATAAAACATTACGAGAAGATTTTGGTTTTAGAGATATTGTATGGGTTTTTTCAGGGAGAAGAGGATTTCATGGTTGGGTACGAGATCCTATTGCAGGTAAACTAGAGCAAGAACAGCGTAATAGTATGGTTAGATATTTATCACTCATTAAAGATGAAACAAGAACTCAAGCAGTGGAAAAAGATCTCAAATATGTTATTCCTTTAAGAGATCGAATTTTAGAGATGATTGCAAAATCTTATTTTGAAAAGGCTACAGATAAAGAATTACGAGCAGAACCTTTCAAATTTACTGGAAAACAAATTGAACGCATGAGATATAATCTTAAAAATAGCACTCAACCATTTTATTCTACCTATGATTCAATTCTTGAAAGTAGGCAAAATAGGGACGCTATTTTTACTCATATCATCACTTACCGGTATCCTAGAATTGATCGTAAAGTATCTATCGATATCCGTAGAATACTTAAGATTCCTCGAGGAGTTCAAGATACCAATGGTAGAATATGCTGTATGGTTGATATAAAGAAAATTCATGATTTCTATCCTGAAAATGCACCGACAATTTTTGAGGAATTGGATGTCAAAGAAACTTTTAGCTAAAGAATTCATTTGCGATTTTTGCTATTCGCCCTTCTTCATATTGTAAGTGTCGGGTGTTTTGCCTTAACCATGCAGGTAAAAATCGAGCAACATATGGTTGTCCAAAACGAAAATCTAAGAATACAATGAGCCCTTTATCAGTTATTGATCTTATAGGTCTTCCAGCAGCTTGTGAAGCTCTTCGGAGAGCAGGAATTATATAACCATATTCTCTTCCTTTCTTCGGAAATTGTCCTTCTAGATACTCAATTTGTGATTCGACTCGAGTGGTTGGTCTAGCATAAGGTATTCCTACTATTACACAGGTATTCATTTGTTCTCCTGGAAAATCAGCTCCCTCAGAACTTCTTCCTCCTAACACACCCATCAACACTGCACCACCTTTTGTGGAGAGATTTTTGAACTCATTTACAAGTCGATCATTAGCAGTTGAAGTCATTTTGCTTTGTTCATAAAACAAAGGTTTCTCTAAATTTCTTTCTAATCCTTCATTCAATAGCTCGTTAAGAACAACATAAGAGGCAGTAAAAACACCAGTATTAGCTGGAGTATTATTTGCTGCTTCTGCAATTATCTTACACATATTTCTATAATTCTCAGGTGTTCGATCATTTAATCGAGTGCTTAATTTATCAATTATAAAACCTTGAACGTTTTTTTCTGAATAAGGTGAATCTAATACTTCTGTTTCCAAAGGTAAGCTATCTAATCCAACAATTCTTGAATAGGCATCTATTGGTTCAATTGTCCCTGAAATATGAACACTATTATTTACACTTTCCAAAACACTCTTTGTAGTAAAACGCGCATCTAATGAAACAACCTCAAATCGAGCGCCCCAACCTTCAGCTCGTGTTCTATAACTGGTTACTAAATGTAGAAATTCAGATCGATTACGAGTTATATAAAATCGTCTTAGAAATTCCCCAATTCTATTCAAATATGATCGTGGCGGTTTATTTCTTGCAAGGTTCTCTCTCTGAATTTTCATTCCTGCACTTACTATTTTATCAAAATAATCAAGATCCAATGTTGTTCCAATCTCTCGAGATAATTTAAATAGAATATCTTTAGCATCAATTTTCTTTTCCACTTCTGCATTAACTTTATTCTCCTCTAAAAATTCTTGAAGACCTCTTATTAATCTTAGAAATTGAGGGTAATTGAAAGCTTTTACTTCCTTTAGTGCTTGTCTAATAGAAAAAATTGAGAGTTGGTCACTTGAAATATCTAAACAAGTATCAATGATATTATGACATTCATCCACAATTAATAAAATTTCATTCAAACCTTTTGATGCCTTATTTAGAAACACATCGCGTATATTAGGATTGAAAATATATTGATAGCTAGCAGCTATAACATCAACGCTCTCAATTAATTTCAGAATCAACTCATAAGGACAAATTCTATGCTCAGCACAAACATCATGAATTTCTGTACTTGAGGAAGGAACATTTTCTAAGACTTTTAGGACATTTTGGAGATGAGGTAATTGTTCATTCATTCTAGTGAAATATTCACATTTTCGCAGTTTCTTTAGTTGACCACAAAGAACCGAAGCTGTTACTGCGTCATCTGCATGTTTTTCAACAATAGGATGTGGACACATCTCTCTTCTGCCACGAATTGATACACCACTAACTGGAGTAACTTTAGCAATTTCTTTTAGCTCAGAAACAACTCTATCCGCTTGTTTATTTGTTCTGCAAATATGAACGATTTGAAGATTCTTTTCCCGAGCAATAGGTAAACAAGCTGTTAAAGTAGCAACAGTTTTCCCTAAACCATTTGCTCCTTCTATAATGACATTTTTCTTTTCTTTCAATGCTGAGTGTACTGTTTGTATTAATTTATCTTGAATAGGTCTAATACTATCATAAGGGAAAATATCAATAATTTCAGCAGGAATTTTTAAAGCAGTCATTTTATTTTACTCGTTCATACTTTAGTATTTGTTTCTTTGGCAGAAAATTGGGTTCAGTTACCTATTTTAATCTTTGTAAGACCATAACCAAATACAATAACACATCTTTGATTTTAATATATATAAGACTATAAACAAATTTCACTATAACCAATCTAAAAGCTTCTCTTGTTTGTATAATGGTTGCCCCAGTTCTTGAAAGACTCTTGGGAGAAAGTCAAATCTAGAGACAAATAAACTAATATTTTCAGCTATTTGTTCTCGCAATGGTATTCCCAATATATTCTTATTTTTAGTTATAAAATGTTGAGAAATTTTTCGAAAAGAGAAATGAGCATCTTTTGTTAAACAAAGGATACCCACAAACATATCTCTTAGGTCGCTTTCTTTTCGTTTCCATTTTTCTTTATTAGAAACTTTAATTGATTCTTCAAGGGAATATTCTACAATATATTGAATTATTTGTTTGCTAAATTCCATTTCTTTTTTTCTTGTAACAGTATTCCAATCTTTTACTTCTATCAAAACATGTAGAAATTGATTATTAATTTTCTTTATTCCAATTATATCTATTCTTTTTCCACTTTTTAAGGTGAACTCTTGCTTAATTGCATACTCATGTTTTTGTAGGAATTCAGCAACCAAATTTTGTGCTTCCTTCCAACTTTGATCGTTCTTTGTCAAGTTTTCCACATAGAAAGAATGGATTTGAGGGATTATTATAATTTAGCGACTTTTCCCAGAGTTTTTATTACCTCTGCATCTATTTTCTCAATAAATTGTAATGAATCATCTAATTCTGTTGAACGATATAATGCTACAACAATTAATCTTCTCTCGGGATCCTTTGGTAATGGTTGAACATTAAACTGAATTGTTTCTTCGGGAAATTTCCCGGAACCTGAAGCAAGAGTAAAACCATATGGTTTCAAATCCTTACCTCCCCAATTAATTTTAGAGGCATTACTATTGTATAATTTGCTAATGAAATCATTCACAGGTATGGGGCAAAAAATTTCGAATTTTGTATTTATTTCCATAACCACTGTAGCGGTCATAGCTTGATCTCCAAGAATCTTTTCATAGAAATCATAAGCATCTCTAAACATAGGTAAAACATTATCTACTGGTTGAGCATCAATTACAAAACCTTTGCTTGAATAAACAATTAATGACTGTGGATTTGTTTTCGGCCTGAAAAGATATTCTTTTAGTGGACCTCTTGGAGTAGGAATCTCTCTTGTACCCTTAGTATAATCTCTTCTAGTAGCAATATCTGCTACTGCTTCTACATCAATTTCTGGGCCAACATGGATCAAATGTTTGAAAACAACATGCGATCGTTCAATTGTAAAAGACATTATTGTAATTCTCCTGATATTTGATTATTCAATTTCAATTTTTACATTTTCCTCTTTGTGTTCTTCTGAAGCATTTTGTGTGTCAGAATCTTCATTACCAATTTCTATCATTAGTTTTCTTATATAGAACATTCGTTGAATTGTTGTTATAAATGATAACAAACCTACCAAAATTATACCGAATGGTAATGCTACTGGCCACCAAATATAGAGTATATTTCCCAAAACAAGAATTGCTATTTTTTCTCTTCGTTCCATTATTCCGACACTTTCAACACTCATATGAGCTACGCTTTCACCACGTGCTCGAGAGTAACTTGCAAAAATCATTCCTGCAAAGGAGAACAGACACCAGGCTGCTACTGAAATTGTAGCAATTGGAGCCCACAGACTCTCAAGAGGTTCGAATGTGTAATTACCGATTGCTATTCCCATTAGATAACAGAATTCTACAAATCGATCCATAACTGGGTCTAAAACTTGACCAAATTTTGTTGTTTTTCCCATTGCCCTTGCAACAGATCCATCTACAACATCTAACATCCCTGCAATGAACATTAGTGGAAATCCAATTGCCCACCAATATTGAAATGTACCCACTCTGCCTTGGAATGCATACATTGTTGCCGAAGCTATTGCAAAAACTGCAGAAATCATTGAGATGGCATTTGGTGAGATCCCCATTTTACCGATAAATCGACCAAATGGTAGCATGATTTTTTTATAACCGGATCTTGTTTTAAGTTTGAAATTTCGCCACCAGCTCATACTATTCCAACCAATATTAGTATTTGCTAATCATAAAATAATCTTCTTTAAAATGGTTTCTAATCTTTCAACAAAACGAGTTATTTATTAGAAATTGAAGAAATGATGTCCCCCAACACACTAACACACAATCTCATAGAGAGAAGGTTTCTTTCTCAACAGTGTTCTCTCGAGGTGGGAGTGAATTGTCACTTCTTCGAGTAGAAAGCACATCCTGTGTTGGCGACCCGGGTTGACTTTTTCTGCATTGCTAAGCTACAAGCTTCTGCTTAGAAAAGAGCCGTTTAAAGTCGTCTTTATTCATTTTTTGCTTTCTGGTGAGTCCAGTGTGCGCCCTCCCTTGCATCAACGGTCATTGCAAGAGAAATCCTACTACCGTTAACCCTCTGGTTAGGCTTATTCCATCATCAATTAACAAATAGCCTTTCCACTAAAAAAAATTACTGATAAGATAAAGAAATGCCTTATAAAAAGGCATAACATTTACTGTAATGCAGATCCGCAAGTTATACAGAATCTATCTTGGTCCTGTATTTTTGAACCACAATAAGGGCAATAACCTTGTGCTCTTATATTTTCCATGGCAGGAGTAACTTCTTCGTATTGAGAAATCGTTACTTTAGCTGAGGGAGTAGCTTCTGAGATTTTTGCTCCTGTAGGAGGAAGTCCTTTTATTTCCAATATCACAACATCCCCACTCTCAGGATCAAAAGAAGCTTTTAGTTTTCCTTCTGTTCTTAAATCTACAATTATTTCTTTTATGTCTTTATCTTTCATCTTCAACTCGTCAGAAAGTTGTTTCATATTTACTCTTTGATAAGATTTGAGTGCGCCTAAAATTCTTTCTCTATTGTACCTGTAGCTAAAGATATTTGATATTGCTGAAATAAGTAGAATGCCTCCTGGTATCATTAACCATTTTGTACCTGTTATATTTGGATTTATAAGAGCTATAATACCCCAAATCAGCAATCCTAATCCAATGAAAAATGTCCAGATATTTCCACTACCAATTGAACGATCAATATAACCCATTAATTTTCATTCCTTCAAATAAATATTAATCTCTATATTTAATTCTACTAATTTTACTAAAAAACATTTACAATTAAACTCCAATAAAATATTGTTTTTGAATAGATAATCAAAAAAGAGTAAAACAATCTACCATTAATTTTTTTAATCGATAGCTTTCGCACTATTTATTCTTAATTACCTTTGTAATAACCAGTTATTGCCTTTCTTTAAAAGCAACTTCCAGCTGAAAAATTATATGGGTGAAGAGGAGCAACTCAAATAATTCGGTTGAATCAAATATGACCATAGAACAATATCAAGAAACCACTCAAAAACAGAAGAGCATGAATATACCACAAGCAGAAATTAAAAAATTACGTAATAATCCACTCTATAAAAGCAGATTATCTTATATTAAGGAGGTTATTTTAGATGATTGTCCTGATATTAATTCAATTGATCTTTCGGATAAATTGGATATTTCAATAGATTTAGCAGAAATACTTCTTTTAGATTGTCAAAGAACAGAAATTAATAAATAGAGAAATTTTACTAATGGTGAAAATAATTCACCATTAAGAAATTCTTATAATTCATCGAGGATTTTCTTCACATCTTCAGTTTTATCTTCTAAAACCCATTCATCAGGAATAAAGAAAGCAGCAGATGAAGTTACTCTAACAGCTTCTTTTACATCAATTTCTAAAGTATTAAGATCTATTTCACCAGTCATTTCTGATGGTTTAAAAACTCCACAATCAGGACAATACCATCCAGATTTGACATCTTCGGGATCGGGTTTTTCATCCTCAGTCAATTTTGCTACAACAAAATTCATTGGACGATCACATTCTGGACATAAGGGGTGTTCAACCATTTCAATCCTACCTGCTTTTTGTTTTTATTCTACTACTGTTTTACACATTCCAATATAACCTTTCGCTTCTGCGATTGATTTTTCTAATAATTTTATTAGTGTGTTATCTTTAATTTCATTAGCTATTTTTAATGCTTCACTAAAAATACTTTCAGCTTGAGTAAATAATTGCATGGCATCTTGATATTTTTCTGAATCTAAATTGAAAATTCCTTGAGCTTGATGAAAATTTCCCATGTAATATTTTTGTTGAGCTTCCCATCTTCCTACAGTAATTTTATCTTCTTCCTTTTGTGGAAAAGATTCAATTGCTTGTTTCATCAATTCTGCTGCAAGCTCAAATTGTCTAATTGCTCCTTTTGCATCATTGTTATTTTTAACAAAATCATTAGCTATTGCTTCATACATACTGGCTTTTAACATAAATGAATAAGAATAGAGAATTTTGGCTTTTTTCATATCTTGTGCTAAATTACTAGCTCGAAGGTATAATTTTGATGCTGCTTTACAAAGAGAACTTTGTTCGTTGAATTTTCCTTCATTTGAAAGTTTATAAGCTTCTTTCCAATAGCTTGAGGCTTTTTGTTCGATTATAACTCTCATAGTATTTTTTATTGTATCATTTTGTTCCTTAATCCAAATACTATAAGAAGGATTGTAATAAGATGCTTTCACAAAAGAGCGATAAGCATCTAAATGTTTCTTCTTCGATAGATAGAAATTTTCTTTGGTAAAAGCTTGTTCGCCTTCTATTCTAAAAGATAAACCTCGAACAAAATTTGCTCGTGCATTAGCATTATACTTTAGTAATGGTCTATCTATTTGTTCGGAAATTTGAGCTTCCAATGTGTAGGAATTTATTGCTTCTAGAAGATTTTCTATCTGATTTTCTATTGAAGCACCTTTTTTTAATGCTAAACACTCAAAATTTCTTCCTTTTGCAAAATTATCTAATCTTTCTGCTTCTTGTTGAAATTGAACTGGAAAATTGGTACTCATACGTTGAAATCTTACAATCATTTTCTCTCCTGCAAGGTAAGCATTAGATGCACCACTGTAATCACTAGTACGATATTTTTTCTCACCATCAATAATCATAAATAATCCTTGGTATAAATAAAGAATAATTTTAGCTAAAGAGTCATCCTCTCTATCCTTTATTTGCTTAATTGTTTCATCTAATTGCAGAGAAGCTTGTTGAATATTAGTACGAAATTCATCGTAATAGAATATTTCTTGATCTGCTATTGAAGAGGATGAAATCAAATCTCTATTCACCTATAATTACTAATTATTTACTAAAGTGAATTTAAGAAACCTTCGTTTGTGACTTGAATATTTTTTGAAGTATAAATAATAGAAAATTAGTATCAATCTAATTTTTAGGAGTTAATACTAATTTTCTGAAGTTAATCACTGGTTTGATAAAGTTGTAACTACCCGACTATTTTCTGTGAGGAAAACAGTATGTTCAGATTGTGATACAATTGAACCTTTAACGTCACACAAAGCTGGATATCTCTTTATTTGTCCTTTAGTAGATAAATCATTTAGAGCTAATCTAGCTATTGGTGCTGTAAGCTCTTTTGCAATCCATCTAGTAGTAAATGGAAAGTCCTTATAATCCGATAAAATAATTTTTCTTGCTTTTCTTGAGGATTCTAGTCTTAATCCTACTTGAAAGGGAATAAGCTGGTATATGAGACATTTACTTTCATCAGGATGAATATTTCCAGTTCCTGATGATGCAAAAGTTTCAATGGCAAAAACTTGTCCTGCTTCAAGTTTATGACCTTTTACTCCTTTTATATTTGGAATTGTAATTTGCCCATGAAGTAGGTTTTGCTCAAGCTGATGGCCAGTTAAGTCTCTAATAGAACGATAACCATACGATCTAATAATTTCTTCAATTTCTTCTCCTAACCTTTCAGTGGAGATACCAGGTCGAATCATATCAATAGCAGCTTTTGTTGCTTCCTCTGATGCTTTAATTATATCAGCATGATCAGAACCAAAGGATACTGTGAATGCAGTATCTGCAACATAACCTTCAACATGTACTCCACAATCTAGCTTTACTAAATCTCCAGATTGAATAACTAACTCATCGTCTGGAGCTGCAGAATAATGAGCAGCAATATTATTTATTGAAACATTTAATGGAAAAGCCCATTTTCCACCTAGCTCTACTATTTTTGCTTCACCAGCTTCACATATTTCTAAAACAGAAGCACCAACTTTTGCTTTCTTACGAAGTAATTCTTTAACCTTAATAGCTATTTCTCCAGCATGTAGATATTTATCCAATGGACCTTCTTTTTCAGATTTTCCTATTGTAGCTTTTTTAACCACTTCTTTTACAGGTTTCTTTGTAGGTGTAGTAGTTGCTTTTTTTGCAACAGGTTTTTTAGTTGTAGTTGGTTTCTTACTGGTATCAGCTTGTTTTTTAGCTGAAGTAGTGGTTGATTTTTTCTCACTTGCTTTTTTTGCTGTTGCAGGTTTCTTTTCTGAAATTGTAGATTTCTTTGTAGTGGTTGAACTGGTTTTCTTAGCAGAGGTTTTTTTAGCAGAACTTGCTACGGGTGTTTTCTTTTCTTTAGACATTTCTTTATCTCCTACTTATCTAACAAACTAAACATATTCTCTTTATTAATTCTTCTCGTATGAAAAAAAGTATCATAAAAGTTTTGGTACCAATGCTATAAAAAAAGGCTTTTACACAAATTACATGTTTATCTTTTGTAATAACTGATCTTATATTTAGAAAAAATCTATTTTCATTTTGATTTACAAAAGTTAAAAGTAAAAAAAAGGAAGAGAAATAGGAATAAAATTCCTACTCTTATTTCTTGGCTTTTCTAATTATTAATACAATTGAAGCTGCAGCTAATCCAAAGAGACCGATTATTATTCCAAATCCTGGAGTCTCAGCGGTAGAAGCGCTAACAAATGTGTAGTAATCAGAAGTAGCTTTATTGAAATTGGTATCCCATGCATCAATGAAGTATGTATATGTAGCATTTACACCTGGAACATGTTCAATTGTTAAGTTTCCAATGAAGGTTGTGGTAGCGGGAGCGAATTGAGTCATAGGCACACTTAGAGCAACATCGTCTCCTTTCCAGAAGTACAATTCAGCTGTAATTTCATCATTGAGACAGTAATCATCTGAAAGACCAACGGTAATAACTAGAACTTCATCTTCTAGAGGAACTATTCCATTTATATACCTATCAGCGATATCAACTATACCTTCAAAATTTGGAGGAGTAACATCGTTAATAGTTATGGTGTAGTTCTCAACTACCGGAGCTGAATACATTGTATCAAATTCGACAAGGATTTCCCAATCTTCGCCTAAAGGCATATCCTCATCATTGAATTGGAACAAGTAAGACCAATTACCAATTGATTCAGTTACACTAATAGTTTCCCATGTATCTTCGCCATAAGTATCATCCCATGCATCTAAATTGATTGATAATGAAGAGTGTAAAAAGTCATCATATACATTACCTGTAACAAGTAATGATTCGGTTACTGGATTAACAATAGTGTCTATTTTTAGATATGGGGCTTCATTTTCTGCAGAGAGTTTATATGAATGCATGCTTGTGAGTAATCCTTCTGAGCTAGCACCATCTTCTACACCTAAGTAGAAAGTCATAGCTCCGGTAAAATCAAGGACAACGTCATCAGAATGTAAAGTATCATAAGCTCTTACAATTTCCATAGAATAGCTTTCATCACCTGTAGCATTCCACATCCACCACATTTCGACGTCTGTTTGACTGCCACCTAGTACTGCTTGTTCATCACCCATATACCAAGCGGGGAAGATTGAACCATCCATGTATTTAGTTTCATCAGAGTCTAATGCATCATCAAAATCCAAGTTCCACCATAATGGTCTGTTCTGTCCACCAAAAGCGGAACCATTTATCCAGAAGTTTGGATCTGTTTGGTTACTGTTTGCCCAACAAACATAGTTACCAGTATCAAGTTCGCCATTTGTGTCTAGATCAGTCATATAAACATTTTGCGAAGGTAGATTTTGTGTAAGGTTATATGCTGGTGTCCAAATCCAAGTGTCTTTTTCAGTTCCGACTTTGAAACCTATATTGACTAAATCAATTGCTCCTGCGACATAGTCCCATAGAGCTTTACCTGGAAGTGCTGTTTGATTATCATCACCAGTTTTAATCCAATTACCAAGTGCTGTAGAGATAGTATCATCAGCCCATTTTAAGGCAATGTAAACCTCTTCTGCAACTTTGTCAAAAGCTATTTGAACATAAACGCCATCTAATGCTTCTTTGGAGACATTTGTCCATTCAGACACATTCCCGTCAAATACTAAATTCAATTCTGAAGTAGTGAAATCTGTAATATTTTCTGCAAATGCAGCTTTATCACCTAATGGTGTACTATATGCATCAGATGATAATTCACTATTAACGGGTGATTCAGGTGCTGAAGTAGAAGCCATTCTTGCAGGTGTTACTACTGTTGCAACTGAGAATAAGCTTGAAAACATTGCAAGTAATAATACTGCAGCTAATATTTTGCTTTTTTTCATAATTCGAATCATCTTCCTATATTTCTATTAGGCCAAATCCTTTGTTCCTAGCCGTAGCAGAGGAACTTAGAGTTGTAGTTTACAATTCTACAGCTAGATATATACTTTTTGGATACTTTAGAGGATTATTTATACTTTAAATCATCTTTTTTTCAATTTAACAAATAGTTTATTAAATGCAGAACATTTTCAAGTAAACAAACTGTTCATGAACTGTTCAGCTAAAACTGAACAAATAAACAATTTTTGACAAAAATAATTAGATTTTAATCAAATAATTCGACCAAATTCCTTCTCTAAATCCCTCTTTGGGATTAGAATAATAGTTGGTCGACCATGAGGGCAAGTAAAAGGATAATTACAATTACTTAAATTTCTCAAAATTTGAGCTGTTTTTGTTAGAGTTATTGCTTCACCAGCTCTTACAACTGAATGACAAGCCATTGTTTTCAAGATTAAGTCTATTCGTTCATTAATATCTTTAATATTTGCGATGTCCTTCTTCAGCTCATCAAGAAAATTCTTTATATCATTCTCAGTTTTTACTAATCCCATAATTACAGGCAATTTCCTAACAAGATAAGTGTTCCCACCAAAATGCTCCAATTCGATTCCTACACTCCAAAGCTGTTCAAGATTGGTTTTTAGAAAAGCTATTTGTTCCTTCGTTAATTCAAAGGTTAAAGGATGGAGTAATTCTTGAACTTCAAATTTTGATTTTGTAAATTGTGCAAGTAATTGCTCATATTTTATTCTCTCGTGTGCAGCATGGATGTCTACAATGGCTATCCCTTCACTTGTTTCACAGAGAATGAAAAGATTATGGGCTTGTCCTAAAGGTCTAATCCAAAAGTTAGGGGATAGTTCGATAGCACTTTCTTCTAATTGTAGAGAACTTTTTGATGACTCATCAAAATCAATGCTTAATTTTGTGTCCAAGCTAAAGCTTGTTTTTTGATCTGACTCTTTTTTATCAATAGTATTAACTAGTAAATTATTATCATGTTCTGTTGAAACAAAACCATCCTCATCATTAATTTTGAGAATGGATTGAGATAGTAATTCATCCTCAGATTTCATTAATCCTTTGCTTTTTCGCCAAAGATCACTCTTATTCAATGCTAAAGTAATTGCTTCCTTTACTTTCTCAAAGATATTCTTTGTATCTCCAAATCTTACTTCTCTTTTTGTAGGATGTATATTAACATCTATTTGTGAGCCTTCTAATTCAATATTTAGCAAAACGACAGGAAATCTATTTTTCATTAAGAGTGTTTTATATGCTTCTTCGAGTGCTTCAGAAAGTAAGGTACTTTTAATAAATCGTTTATTAACATAGAACATTTCATAGTCTCGAGTTGATCTAGATAAACTTGGGATCGATGTAAAACCTGTGATAGTAATGGACTCTGATTTGAATAGCACTTCAATCATTTGCTTAGCTAGTTCAATACCAAAAACAGAAATAATAGGTTCTAAAGTATTTGTGCTTTTGGGACTATTAAGTAATAGAGAATTATTATGAAATAATTTGAAATGGATTTCAGGATGTATTAATGCTTGTCTATTAACTATTTCAATAATATGTCCAAGCTCAGTAGTAGGTGTTTTGAGAAATTTTCTTCTTGCGGGAACATTATAGAATAAATTCCTAATGCTAATTGTAGTTCCTGGAGCACATTCACGTTCTTCAATTAATTCTAAATTCCCACCCTTAATCCTAACAATTGTTCCTGTTAGAGTTTCCTTCTTTCTTGTAAGAATTTCCATCATTGATACAGAAGCAATACTTGCTAAAGCTTCGCCTCTAAAACCAAGGGAATTGATTAAATCCAGATCTTCAATTTTCTTGAGTTTACTTGTAGTATGAGATTTCCATGCTAAAGCAGCATCATCTTTGCTCATACCTGTTCCATTATCAATTATTTTTATGAGGTCCAAACCATATCCTTCAATAACAATTGTTATTTCATTTGCTAGAGCATCGATTGAGTTTTCGATTAATTCTTTAACAACAGATGCTGGTCTTTCAACAACTTCACCTGCAGCAATTTTGTTTATTGTTTTCTGATCTAGTTTAACAATTGTAGTTGGATTACTCATAAGATAGCACCATAGAATACATATACAATCTATACTACAATAAAAGTTTTTCAAATTTGTTTTTATTATCTAAATTGATACCATCCAAATGTGATTTTAGTGTTCCTTAATACTTAAAAACATATTAATACAATACAAACCATTACAACGAAAGATGTATAAATTCAATAGTGAAATGATGTTGAAAATATTATTTAATAATATCACAGAAATTAAAAAAAATCATAAGGAGAATTAAAGTGTGGCTTATATTTACATTCTAGCTATTTTTCTAGCAATCTTATCCTATTCTATGTTAAATGTCGGAATGGGATTGCAAAAGAAAGGAGCTGCATCCCTCCCAAAAATCAATTCACAAACCTTTGGTCAAAATCTTAAAAATTTTCTTACAAATAAAACATGGTTATTTGGTTTTGTTCTTGTACAGCTTCAATGGGTTTTACTAGTTATGGCTCTAGATTTTGCTCCAATTTCTTTAGTTACTCCTATGATGAGTGTCGGAATGATAGCCCTCGTTATTTTTTCATATTTTTATTTAAAAGAACCAATACACAAACCAGAGATTGGAGGGATTATTGCAATTATTATTGGAATTGTTATTATGGGAGTAACAAATCCAGAAGAAGAGATACAACATGATTTGACTTTTATAATTGATAGTTTTTCACATTTAGATTCAATTATATTTCTTACATTAGTCTTCATTATCTCATTAGGATTTATTTTCGTTTGTGTTTTTAGAAAATACAAAAATGCAGATATTCTCTTTGGTATTTCAGCAGGAATTACTGATGCACTAGGAGCAATATTCATCAAGGCTTTAATGGGAGGAGCAGATTTTCGTGATACTACTGTGATACAAAGCTCAGTTGGAAGATGGGAGTGGTGGTTTTTTATGATCTTATTAATTATCTTTAACTCAGTAGCAACTCTTTATCTTCAAGTAGCATATCAAAGAGGGAGAGCAGTAATTGTTGCACCAATTTTTGCAGTACTAGCAATGATTACACCAGTAATAGCTGGAATAATTGTTTTTGACGATTGGTCAATTTATATTATAGAGAATACTATTTGGAAAATGATAGGTAAAATATTTGCTTTATTAACAATTGCTACAGGAGCAATAATTCTATCAGTTCATAGCGCACGTATACATAAAAAAGCTTCAGAAGAAAAGGAATCACAAGAAGAAGTTAAGATAGAAGAAATCAAAGAAGAAGAGAAAAGTGAATCAGCAACAATTGGTGAATGAAAGAGTAAATACTCTTAACTCTTTTTAATCCGTTCAACAATTTTACTTAATTTGTTTAAAGCTTCTAGAGGAGTTAAATTATTTATTTCTATTTCTTTGATCTCTTCTACAATTTCTTCGTTAATTCTATCACTTTCAGCCCGTTTTGATTGATCAAAGATACTTTTAGTTAAAGTTATGCTTGTACCATCAGCAACTTTACCAAAAAGGTCTGTTTGAATTGAATCTATTTTAGGAGCATCTCCCTTTTTAGAATTTTCAACTGTAGAACCATTTGATTGGATTTCAAGGAAATGCAAGATTTCTTTTGCTCTATTAATAACAGCATCAGGCATTCCTGAAAGCTTGGCTACTTGAATACCATAGCTTTTATCTGTTCCTCCAGAAATAATTTTGTGAAGGAAAAGAATTTTATCTTCTTTTTTCTTAACCTGAACACTGTAATTCTTAACTTTCTCAAGATATTTCTCCAAATCAATCAATTGATGATAATGGGTTGCAAAAAGTGTTTTAGAACCTAAATCTGGCGAGTTATGGATATATTCTGCTACTGCCCATGCAATACTCACTCCATCAAAAGTGGAAGTGCCTCTACCAATTTCATCTAAAACAATAAGACTTCTTTTCGTAGCATTATTTAGAATATTAGCAGTCTCATTCATTTCTACTAAGAAAGTTGATAATCCTTTAGAAATATCATCAGATGCCCCAATACGGGTGAAGATTCGATCAACAACACCAATAGTTGCTTTCTCAGCAGGAACAAAGCAACCAATTTGAGCCATCAAAGTAATGAGTGCTACTTGTCGAATGTATGTTGATTTTCCACTCATGTTAGGACCTGTAATGATTAATAGTTGATCACCTTTGTTATCCATTTTTGTATCATTAGGGATAAATGGAGTATCAAGAAGCATTTTCTCAACTACAGGATGACGACCATTAGTAATCTCAATTTTAAATGAATTATTGACTATAGGACGGATATAACCATTATTTCTCGAGACATCAGCAAAAGTAGTAATACAATCTAACTCGGAAATTTTTTCAGCATTACTAAGAATCTTTGAGATTTCATCATGAACTTTATCTCTGATTTCACAAAATAGTTTGTATTCTAAGTCGTTTATTTGCTCTTTAGCATTTAGAATTTTAGTTTCATAATCTTTTAGCTCAGATGTTATATACCTGTTCCCACCAGTAACTTCTTGTTTTTGAACATAATAATCAGGAACAAGATTGAGATAATTTTTACTCACTTGTATATAATAACCAAGAACACGATTGTACTCTACACGTAGAGCTTTAATGCCAGTTTTAGTTTTTTCTTCAAGCTCATATTGGATAATCCACTTTCTTCCACCCTCAGAAATTTCCCGGAGTTCGTCAAGCTCTTTACTATAACCATTTTTTATCATACCCCCTTCTTTTAGGACTGCTGAAGGGGATTCAATAATAGTTGATTCAATCTCCTTAATCAAAGGAGATAAATCAAATAATTCTTTCACAATCCTTTTTGAAGCTAAAGAAGTAAGTGTTTTGAGAACTTTTGTAATTGAAGGAATAATTTTTAGAGAGTTTTTTATTGACACAATATCTCGAGCATTAGCTCTTCTTAAAGAAACAAGACTTGCTAATCGTTCTAAATCTTGAATGTCTTTTAATGCTGTTCTGAGATCTTCTCGTGCAAAAGAATTTGTAACAAATTCTTCTACAGCATCAAGACGTTCATTGATTTGTTTTGGGTCTAAAAGAGGTCGATGAAGAGCTCTACGGATAAATCGTCCTCCCATGGATGTACAGCTTTTATCCAAAATTTCTACAAGAGTACCTTTTGAACTATTATCTCGAGCATTTCTAGTTATTTCTAAACTTCGAGACGAATAGTGATCAATGACCATGAAACCTTTTGTTGAATAAAGTGAAAGTGCTCTAATGTTTTCGAGTTTAGTTTTTTGAGTTTCCATTAAATAATCAAGTAATGCACCAGCAGCAGATATTGCTAACGGTTTATCCTCACAACCAAATCCTTCTAATGTTTTTGTATTGAAATGTTCTGTAAGAAGCTGATATGAGCTATCAAATGAAAAACGGTATTCTTCGATATGTGTAAGCATAATGCCTTCAAGTACATCAAGGACACTTTGATCAAAGGAAGATTTTTCTGCTATAATGCATTCCTTAGGAGATATCCGATTTAGCTCGATTAATAACTCTTCTAGTGGTTCCTCATCTACGAAATGGGTTACCTTGAATTCACCTGTTGAGACATCAGCTAAAGCTAAACCAAATTTTTTACCCTTCTCAAAAAGAGAAATAATATAATTATTTTCAGATGATTCAAGCATAGCAGACTCAGTGATGGTTCCTGGTGTGAGGATTCGAATAACTCCACGCTTAACCAAACCTTTTGCTTCACTTGCATCTTCTAATTGGTCTACTACTGCAACCTTATAGCCATGTTTTACTAGAGTAGCCATATAAGCATCAACAGCTTTTGCAGGCACACCAGCTAAAGGTTCACCTGCACGAGCTGTTAAGGTTATACCTAGAACTCTAGAACCAAGTTTTGCATCATCACCAAATAATTCAAAGAAATCTCCTACTCTAAATAATATTAGACATTCAGGATATTTACGTTTGAATGAACGATATTGTTTCATCATTGGTGTAGCTTTGGAAGACAACGATAAACCCTCTATAATGTAGATAACATCCTTTTTGAGGTACGTAGTATTATATAAAATTTCTACTTTCTCTTAACAAACTACTTTCATACGAATATAAGTTTTATATTATAAAAACTTGAAGGAAAAAAAAAAGAAAATGGAGTTATAGAAAAATTTCATTGTAATACTATTTGTC
>Ga0307378_10001629_pt1 | contig 36002 bp, 36 predicted proteins | sample UN1MG_FD_202238 | JGI IMG/M metagenome (GOLD analysis project Ga0307378, IMG submission 202238) | Soil microbial communities from Risofladan, Vaasa, Finland - UN-1 | ecosystem: Environmental > Terrestrial > Soil > Coastal area > Acid sulfate soil | place: Finland: Risofladan, Vaasa | collected... | reverse complement strand
CGATCCAGAGCGAGATTGCTCCGCTGCGTTGCTCGGAGGAGGGAGCCAGGCTCATGTCCTCGATGTTGACGCCGGCGCGACCGAGGGCGAGGGCGATCTCGGCCACCACCCCGGGCCGGTTCTCGACCCCGAGGCGCAACTCGAACAGCTCGCCGCCAGGGTGGCCGACGTCGAGCAGGGCGTGGCGGTCGGCGGCGGCGGCGCTCTGCCAGGCGGAGAGCTGCCCGGCATCCCCGGCTCGCAGCGTGCTCGACGCCTGCTCCAGCTTCTCGATCACCGCATCGACCTCGTCGGCGATCGCCCCCGCGTTGGCGGCGAAGATGTCGCCCCAGATCGACGGGTTCGCCCCGGCGACCCGAGTCGTGTCGCGGAAGCTGCGACCGACCTCGGGCCGGCGTTCGCCTGCCGCCAGGGTATCCGCGGCGCGTGAGGCGAGCACATTGGCCAAGACGTGCGGCAGGTGGCTGATCGTCGCCATCGCCCGATCGTGCTCCGCGGCGTCGATCGCCTGCGGACGCGCCCCGAGGTCGGCAACGAAGTTATGAAGCCGGTCGAAGATGACCCCCTCCGAGCGCTCGGTCGGCGTCAGAAACCAGCGCGCTCCCTCGAACAGGTCTGGGCGCGAGTGCTCGACTCCGGCGGTTTCCGCACCCGCCAGAGGGTGCCCGCCGATGAACCGCGAAGCCGCCTCCAGGCCCGCGACCGCCTCGGCAATCCCGAGCTTGGTCGAACCGACATCGCTGACCCCGGTGCCATCGTCGGTGGCGGCCAGCGCCTCAGCGACCAGCCCCGGAAGCGAGTTGACCGGCGCCGCGCAGAAGACGAGATCGGCGCCGCTGACCGCGTCCGCGACCCCACTCGCGGCGACGTCCAGCGCGCCCAACTCGAGAGCCCGATCGAGCGTCGCGTCGTCGGGGTCGAAGCCGGCCACCTCGGAGCCGAGCCCCCTCGCCTTGGCGGCGAGCCCGATCGAGCCGCCGACGAGCCCGACTCCGAGTACGGCCAGCTTCATGGGTGTCCAGCCGCGCCGCCGTCGGGATCAGGCGGTCGCGGCCAACTCCTTGCCCGCTACGTCGGCGACGGCGCGGAGCTGGGCCACGAAGTCAGCGAAGCCCTCCGTCGGCAAAGCCTGCGGTCCGTCGCAGATTGCCGCCTCGGGCTCGTTGTGGACCTCGACGATGATCCCGTCGGCACCCGCGGCGGCCGCGGCCATCGACATCGGCCTGACCCAATCCCGCCGACCGGTCGCATGGCTGGGATCGACGATCACCGGCAGGTGAGACATCTCCTTCAGCGCTGGGATAGCCAGCAGATCGAGCGTGAACCGATACGCGGTCTCGTGTGTGCGGATCCCCCGCTCGCAGAGCATCACCCGCTCGTTGCCCTCCTTGAGCACGTACTCGGCGGCCATCAACAGCTCCTCGAGAGTCGCCGACAGCCCGCGTTTGAGCAGGACCGCTCGATTGGTGCGTCCGATCTCGGTCAGCAGGTTGTAGTTCTGCATGTTGCGGGCGCCCACCTGGATCACATCGGCGACCTCGGCAACGTCTTCGACGTCGCGAACATCCATCAACTCGGTCACGATCGGCAGTCCGGTCTCCTCCTTCGCCTCCTGCAGGAGCCTGAGGCCCTCGACCCCAAGGCCCTGGAAGGAGTACGGCGAGGTGCGCGGCTTGTAGGCACCGCCACGCAGCATGGCGGCCCCTGCCTCGCTCACGCAATGCGCGATCTCCAGGGTCTGTTCGCGGCTCTCGACGGTGCACGGACCCGCGATCAGGGCGAAGTCATCGCCGCCGACGCGGACGTCATCGACCTCGAAAACCGACGGCTCGCCCTTGCGGAACTGCGAAGACGCGAGCTTGTACGGCTTCAGAATCGGGACCAGGTGGTCGACCCCGGCCGCCCCCTCGAGTCCAAGCGCCTGGACCTTCTCACGGTCGCCGATCGCCCCGATCACAGTCAACACCTCACCGGTGGAGACGTGAGCGGAGCAGCCGGTTGAGGAGACGCGCGCGACGACGTCGCCGATCTGATCCTCGGTCGCCTCGGGTTTCATCACGATCATCATTGTTTGTACATGCCTTTCAATCCTGGTGGTGAAGTCTGAACAGACTTCGAAGTGGCCGAGGCGTGCTGTCTACGCAGGCCGGTAGCTGAGGCGGCGTCCGGCGGGTCTCATTCAGTGCTCTGAGTGAGCCGGCTGGGCATTGGAGCCCAGGGCCGAACGCCTAGCTAAATCGCGTAAACCAGGAATAGGCATAGGCATGCCGAGCGGCGGCCTCGAAGGCGCGCGAGTCGGAAGTCGGCAGGCCTGACATTGCGGCGTGTTGTACCACGCCCCGCCGCTGAGCGCAAACACAGCGTCTAGAGGACGGCCCGCAGCGCCTCGATGAAGCGCTGGTTCTCGCTGGCTGTGCCATACGTGACGCGGATGTGGCCGGGACCGCCCAGAGGGGTTCCGGCCCGCACGATCACGCCCTCGCGGCCGAGAGCCTCAACCACCTCGGCCTCGTCGCGCTCGCCGAGATCGATCCACGAGAAGTTGGTCTGGCTCTTGGCCGTGGCAAGCCCGAGGGCCCCAAGTTCCTCCTCCACCCCAATCCGCTCGGCGACCAGCTTTTCGACCCGGCGCTCGACGTCGTCCTGGTGTGTAATCGCTTCCGCTGCGGCCGCTTGGGCGAGGAGATTGACGCTGAACGGTTGCCGCACGGCATCGACGGCGGCGCGGAAACGAGCCGAGCCGAGCGCATAGCCACAGCGCAGCCCGGCCAGCCCGTAGACCTTGGAGAAGGTCCGCAGGAGGACCAGATTCGGGAAGCGGCGGAGCAGGTCGACTGTCGCAAATGGATCGTCGACGACCTGCAGCTCGATGTAGGCCTCGTCGAGAATCACCGTGACGTGAGGCGGAACCCGTTCGAGTAAGGCCGCGACCCGACCTGAGGGGATGTAGGTCCCGGTCGGATTGTTCGGGTTACAGAGCAGCAGCAGTTGTGTGGCCTCCGTGATCTCGGTGAGCATCGCCTCGAGGTCGTGCTCGTAGCCGGCCAGCGGCACCCGGATCTCACGAGCACCGCTGAGTGGCGCCAGCTGTGGGTACATCGAAAACGCCGGCCAGGCATAGATGAGTTCCGCCCCGGGCTCACAGAGCGCCAGAGCGGCGGCCAGGAGGATCTCACAAGAACCATTTGCGACCGCGATCGCGGCGGGGTCGTAGTCGAAGCGGTCGGCGATCCGCCCGCGCAGCAGGGATGCGTACTGGTCCGGGTAGCGGTTGGCGCCTGCAGCCGCGGCCGAGATCGCCTCGACCACCGCGGGGTGCGGCCCCCAGGGCGACTCGTTCGAGGCGAGCTTGATCACCTCATCCGTCTCGTAGAGCCGGCGCGCGCGTTCAAGGTCCATGCCGCCCTCGTAGCGGGGTAACTGCGCGAGCTTCTTCGCGAACTGGATGCTCACCGGCGGGGCCTCACTGGGCCGAGTGTAGGTCTGAGCGAAGCTGCTTGGCGGCGCCCAGGTAGGTGTGCGCCGGGACATGGTCGACGGGTCCGTAGTAGTGGACCATCGCCCGGATCACCCGTTCCATCGAGCCGGGCACGACCATCTCACGGGTGCACAGCAGCGGCACCGCGTCGAGGCCGATCCGGCGGGCGGCGACGGCCGGGAACTCGGCGTCGAGGTCGTCGGTGCAGGTCAGCACGCAGCTGATCATCCGCTCGGGCGGAAGCTCGTTCCGGGCCATCAACTCCCGCAGCAGCTCGTCCGCGGCGGCGAGGATCGAGTCGCGGTCGTTGCGCGCCGCCTGGGCGGCGCCGCGCACCGCGAAGACGCGATCCGCCTCGCTCATCGAGCGCCTCCCTCTGACCCTGCTGCTTCCATCGCCCCGGCATCCTTCCAGAGCCGCCTCAGCTCCGGGCGCCCGAGCAGCCGGCTCTCTCCTTCGGGCAGCTCGCCGAGGCGCAGCGAACCGAACCCGACACGACGCAGCGAGGCGACGTCGTTGCCGACCTTCCGGACCATCCGCCTGATCTGACGATTGCGGCCCTCGCTGATCGTGATCTCAATCATCTGCTGATCCCTGCGGCGCACTCTGGCCGGGCTGGTCGGGCCGTCCTCGAGAACCACGCCTTCGCGCAGGCGCCGCAGCTGGACGTCGTTTGCAGCTCGACGCAGCGTGACCTGATAGATCTTCGGCACCTCGAACCGCGGATGGGTGAGCCGGTTAGCCAACTCGCCGTCGTTGGCGAGCAGGATCAGACCGGTCGAATCGGCGTCGAGGCGCCCGACCGGATAGAGCCTCCGGCGGGAGTCGATCAGATCGACGACGGCGCGGCGGCGCCCCGGCTCAGAAGCCGTGGAGACAACGTCGACCGGCTTGTTCAGCATCCACACCTCGCGTGCCTCCGGCTGCACGGGCCGGCCCTCGACCGCAACCCAGCTGTCGCTGCCCACGTCGCGGGCCGGATCGGTGACCACCTGACCGCCGATCGTGACTTTGCCGGCCTCGATCAGCCGCTCCGAGGCCCGCCGCGAGGCGACCCCACTGTGGGCCAGGTACTTGACGAGGCGCATGCGGGCAAGCTACCTGGGGGCAACCGTGTGCCCGGCATCACCGAGAGCGGCTAGAGCCTGATCGAGGGCATCGCCGGGAACCAACAGGTAGTCGGTATCGAAGGTCGAGATCGCGAAGATCGGGATGCCGGCGTCGGCGAGCGGACCGGCGAGTGAGACGAGCACACCGGTCATGGTGTGCTCGAGCGTGCCGAGGACCCGCACCGCGCGCCACCCACGGCTGTGCTCGACGCCCGCCGGAATCGGGCCGGTGCAGACGATTGAGAGCTCGGATTCGGTTCGCGTTACCGAGAGCAATGCCTGGGGAGCCGCAGCCACCCACTCCGGGACGTCGGCGTCCGCCTCGAGCCGGCAGATCTCGTAGACCGCCGGCAACGTATCGACACGGAAGCGGGGGCCCCGTCCTCGTTGCTCAGCGGCCATCCTTCGTTGATCCTCAGGCCTCGCGCCGCTGCTCTCCCGCCTTCAGCAGACGCTCGCGCAGCTCGGCCGCATCCGCGGGGGTGGGATCGAAGCGGGCGACGTCGGGGAGCCGATCAAGGCCTTGTAAGCCAAACAGACGCTCGAACAGATCCGTCGTTCTGTAGATCGTCGCCCCGAAGCGCGAGCGACCGGATTCCTCGATCATGCCGCGCTCGGTCAGCGTCTGCACCGCCGATTCGGAGTTGACGCCACGAATCCGTCCGATCTCCGGACGCGAAACCGGCTGCAGGTAGGCGACGATCGCGAGGGTCTCCGCCTGGGCCGGGGTCAGGGGCGGCGTCTTTGGCCGAGAGAGCAGACGGCGAGCCGCAAGCTCGGCCGCTGGATCGGTTGCCAGCGTCAAGCCACCGGCCACCTCCTTCAGCACCAGGCCCCGCCTCCCCGGAGCGAGCTCCTCGGTGAGCAGGTCGAGGGCATTGCGTACCTGCACCTCAGCCACCTCACAAGCCTCGATCAGCTCCTCGACCGGCACCGGGTCCGGCGAGAGAAATAGAAGCGCCTCGATCGTGCGGGCGAGATCGGCGGCCGAACTCATCCCGCCGCCACCTTCCCGCGCCCGGCGGAAGAGCCCCTGCCGGCAACTATCTCAATCGGGCCGAAGGCCTGGCCCTGATTCCAGGTGGCCTCACCCTTCTTGTGCATCTCCAGCAGCGCGAAGATGGTCACCGCTTGGGTGAGCCGGTCCTCGGTCCCGAAGGACTCGTCGAAGTCCACCCGCGAGCGTGACCCGAGCAGATCCCGGAGCACCTCCAGGCGCCACTCGAGCGAGACCGTGGGGCGAATATGAGAGGTGTCGAGCCGCGGCGGGATGCGGAGCAAGCCGCCGAGTGCTGCCCCGAGCTGGTCGGGGTCGTAGACCGCCCGCGCGGCCTCCACGGAGACCCTGCGCAGGCTCTGTGGCAGCGGCGCCGAGCGATACAGGTAAGGGCGCTCGAACTCGAAGCGGGAGGCGAGTTCGGCGCCGGCGGTCTTGTAGCGGCGGTACTCGAGCATCCGCGCGAGCAGCTCCTCGGCCGCCTCCTCGGGGCCCAGGTCGAGCTCGACCTCCTCCTCCGAGGGCAGCATCAGGCGCGACTTGAGCTCCAGCAGTGCGGCGATCAGGACGAGAAACTCGGTCGCCGCCTCAAGATCGAGCTCCCCCGTTTCCCCCAGCCGGGCGATGTAGGCCGCGCAGATCTCGCCCAGCTCGACCTCGAGCAGGCTGATCTCCTCACGCAGCACGATTGCGAGCAGCAGGTCGAAGGGACCGGCAAAGACATCGAGATCGAGCTCGAGATCCACGGAGCGCATGGCGGAACAGTAGGCGCAACGGCGGATCGATCGGCTGCACCGGTCGAAACGAAGACCAAGTGGGCGCTCTCACCACCTTCTGGCGATAGCCGAAGCACCGACGATCACAGCGCCACGTGGTGTTCCTCTTAAGCGAAAGCGCCACTTAGCCGAGGAGGCGTGAACGCCGTGACATGCGCGCGGTTCCGACCCGGCCTTGCCACCTGATCGGCCCATAGCGCCATTCGCGGGACACGCCTGGCCCAGTAGGCCCGTCGTGTCACCTGATTGACACCCACGGGCGTCGGTGTGTCTTCGCGCGAGAACACACACTCCCGGTAGCCCGTGAGGTTTAGTGAGCGAAGCAAGGCTCACGCTATTCGGCAGTGAGCGAGCCGATTATCCGGGGGTGGCCATCGATCACCGGCATGTCGTCGACCTCGAAGTTGCCAAAGCCGGCGTAGCGGCCGAGTCGCGCGATGGCGCCGCTGGTGAACTCCCAGAAGACGTACTCGTCCCCGGGGTAGATCTCGCCCGGGTCGGGGACTCGCAGCACCCCCAGCGAGGCGCCATCGTCGTCGGGGACTCCATGAGTTTCGAGCAGGACACGCCCCCCCGGGTTGAGGCGGTCGCGTAGCCGCTGAAGCAGCCCGTGCGGATCGTCCACCCGATGGAGGATCCCGAAGCAGTAGATGAGGTCGAAGCGTTCGTCGAGCTGGTCGAGCTCGAACACATCGAGCCGCCGATACTCGGCGATCGACTTGAGGAGTCCGGCGATCGCTCGAAAGCCTTCGCCGCCTTCGAGCTCGTGGCCCCAGCGGGCCTTAACCCAGGCGATGTACTGCTCGTTATCGATCGCCAGCACCCGATCGGCGCCTCGCCTCTCGGCGACGAACGCGTAGAAGCCGTCGAAGGTGCCGACATCGAGGACGCTGAGGCCGGTGTGATCAGCCGGCAGAGACGGCAGCCGGTATCGGTGATCGAGCGCAGCGCCGGGGGTATAGATGCCCTCGGCTCGATTGAGCGCAAAGGTGTGAAACCAGAACGGAACCTCGTCGAGGGTCGCGCGAGCCGCGTCGGGCTTGGCCTCAATCGGAAGTATGTCTGCGACCTGCTGTTCCGGCGAGCGCGCCGCAGCATCAGCCGCCACTGGGGTCGGCTCCATGCGCCGCCTCTCACGTGTTGGGGTTGTCGGCCGCACCCCCGCAGGCGACGCCGCTGAGGTAGGAGTGTAGTTCCGCTGCGAAATCCGGCTGCGCCAGGCGTCACTGTCGTTTGAGCGATTAGCGGCGAGGCGCGCTAGATCCGATCGACGCCCGCGCTCCATGCGAAGTGGCAGTCTCCACCGCCCGTCCACCCGCTTCTCCTTTGCGCGAGGTGGAGGAGTGAGGAGGATTCAGTTGGTCTTTGCGCGAGAAGCGCTAGTTGACTTGGAGCGTCATGAGACCCCACCCCAGGACTGCGACCACGAGACCGAGCAGAAGGCCACCGATGCGGTTCCACCGTGTCCGAGATCCGATCGCCGTCGCCCTTACGAGGGTTGCCCACGAGGCGAGTAGAGCCACTCCGAAGTAGACGTAGAGGGGCTCTCCGAATCGGCCGTTGTTGGCGTCGTTCTGCAATCCGCCTGCGATCCCGCTGAGCGCCACGAAGAGGATGCTGGGAAGCGCCGAGACAATCGCATCAGCGGACGTGGCCGCGCGCTCCCTGACCCAAAAGCCAGCGCACAGGCCAAGCGGGACGTAGACGAACACGAGCATCTCGCCGTTCCCGGTGCCTCGGTAGATGGGCACCCAGAGCACTGTGGAGACGATGAAGACAAACCAGATTACGAGCAGCGCAAGTCGTATCTGCTCAGAGCGGGCAGCCGATACGCCTCCGCTTCCTGGCGCTCCCGGCTCGTCGGATCTTGCCTCCACCGCGTAAGACGATAGTCCTCGGACGGCACCCGAGTTGGCTCTGTGCGGGGAAGCACACAGCTGCCGAGTCGCCACTGCCAGCGGCGTAGAGATGCGGGCGGAGGTCATCGCGGACTAGGCTTACCGCGACCATCAGGATGGATCAGACCGCCCAGCAAGTTGAAGCGAGTTCCGCCGCTATCGAGGTCGATGGGCTCGAGGTAGTGCGGGGCGGTAAGACGGTGCTCCCGGGGATTTCGCTGAGGATAGGAGCCGGCAGGGTCACCGGCCTGCTCGGCCCCAGCGGCTCGGGAAAGACGACGCTGATTCGGGCGATCGCCGGTGTGCAGATCGTCGAGGCCGGGCGGGTAGCGGTCCTCGGGGCGCCGGCCGGCACCCCTGCCTTGCGCTCGCGGGTCGGCTACGTGACCCAGGCGCCCTCCATATACGGCGATCTCACGGTGGGCGAGAACCTCGGCTACTTCGGGCGGATCGTCGGCGTCGAGACGGAGCGGATCGCGGAGGTGATCGAGATGGTCGGGCTCGGCGCCGAGGAGCATCAGGTGGTGGGCACGCTGTCGGGAGGCCAGCGCAGCCGCGCGTCGCTGGCCACCGCCCTGCTCAACCGTCCGGAGCTGCTACTCCTCGACGAGCCGACCGTCGGGCTCGACCCGGTGCTGCGTGCGGCGCTGTGGGGAACGTTTGCGGAGCTCGCGGCTGCCGGCACCACCCTGCTGGTCTCCAGCCATGTGATGGACGAAGCCTCGCACTGCGACAGCCTGCTGCTCCTGCGCGAGGGCCGCATCGCCTTCGACGGCTCCCCGCAGCTGCTTCGCGAGCGGACCGGCAGCGAGGACCTCGAGGCCGCATTCCTGCGGTTGATCGAGCGCGCCGAGGCCGGCGGATGAGCGCGCGCGCGACCGGCGCCACCGCGGCCCGCGTCATCCGGCAGCTGCGCCGTGACCCGCGCACGATCGCCCTGGTGATCGTCGTGCCGCTGATGTTGATCGCGCTGTTCAAGTGGGTCTTCGATGGGCAGCCGCAGACGTTCGACCGGATCGGGGGGCCCCTGGTCGGGATCTTCCCGCTGATCACGATGTTCCTCGTCACCTCGATAACGATGCTCCGCGAGCGGGTCACAGGAACGCTCGAGCGCCTGATGACAATGCCGCTCTCCAAGCTCGACCTGCTCGCCGGCTACGGGATCGCCTTCGCCGCCGTCGCGGCTGTGCAGGGTGCGATCGTCGCGGGCGTCTCCTTCCTGCTGCTGGGACTCGACGTGGCTGGCTCAGAGTTGGCGGTGGTCGCCCTCGCCGTGCTCAATGCCGTGCTCGGGATGGCGCTCGGCCTGCTCGCCAGCGCATTCGCCCGAACCGAGTTCCAGGCCGTGCAGTTCATGCCCGCGTTCATCTTCCCGCAGTTGCTGCTCTGCGGGCTGTTCGTGCCCCGTGCACAAATGGCCCCGGCGCTGGAGGCGCTCTCCTGGGCGCTGCCGATGACCTACGCCTACGACGCGCTGGAGCGGGTCACCGTCAACGGCGAGCTCGGCTCACGCGGGATCGTCGACGTGATCGTGGTGATCGCGGCGGCGCTGCTGTCCCTCACTCTGGCGGCGCTCACCCTGCGCCGCCGCACCCCCTGAGGACCCTGGACCGTTCCCAGGTCGATCAGCCCGGCGGCTGGGCAACGCCCATCGCAGCGCGGACGTCTGCCAGCGTGCCGGCCGCGATCACCCGCGCCTTCTCGGCGCCGGCGGCGAGGATCCGCTCGAGCTCCCCTTCGTCGGCTCGTAGCTCTGCGTAACGTTCGCGGACCGGTGCCAGGTACTCGACCGTTGCCTCTGCCACGGCGCCCTTGAAGTCTCCGTACCCCTTTCCCTCGAACTCCGCCTCGATCGTCGTGGCGTCGGACCCGCGGACAACGGCGAGGATGTCGATCAGGTTCTCGATCCCCTGCTTGTCATCGCCACGACGAACCTCGCGGCCGGAGTCGGTGACGGCGCTCTTGATCTTCTTCGTCACCGTCTCGGCTTCGTCGAGCACGTAGACGGTGCCCTGTTCGGAGCCACCGGTGGTTGACATCTTCGAGCTCGGGTCCTGCAGATCCATGATCCGCGCGCCCTGGCCCGGGATCCTGTGGTCGGGCTCGACCAGCGTCGGCCCGAAGCGCTCGTTGAAGCGACGGGCGATCTCCCGCATCAACTCGACGTGCTGTCGCTGGTCGTCCCCAACCGGAACCTCGGTGGCGCGATAGGCGAGAACGTCCGCCGCCTGCAGGACCGGGTAGTTGAACAGGCCGGCTGAGACGAACGCTCCCTGGCGGTCCTCGAGAAGTTCGCGCTTGGCCTTCCACTGGTGCATGCGGTTGAGATCGCCCCAGGCGGTCACGGCTGAGAGCAGCCAGCAGAGCTCGGTGTGCTCGCGGACGTCGCCCTGCCGGAAGAGGATGCAACGTTCGGGGTCGAGACCCGAGGCCAGCAGAGTCGCCACAGTGTCGTGAACGCGCTCGCGCAACTCCGCCGGGTCGTACTCGACGGTGATCGCGTGCAGGTCGACGATGCAATAGATCGCCTCACCCGCCGCCATCCGATCCTGACCGTCGACGTATTGGCGGATCGCGCCGATGTAGTTGCCCAGGTGCTTTCGGCCAGTCGGCTGGATGCCGCTGAAGATCCGCGGCTCGATCTCGGTCGGCTCGCTCACCGCCCGCAATCTAGCGACGGCGGCAGCCAACCCCCGCTCAGCCCACTCCCAGGCGCTCGGCCACCTTCGAATCCTGCTGCTGCATCATCGTCCGCACGAAGCTGACGAGCTCCGCCGGCGCCTTCTCCGCGGAGCCCGTGTCATGCGGTGGATCGGGGTCGTACTCGATCGCCAGCTGCACCGCCTGGGCGGCGATTTCGCCGTGAAGCAGCTCGACCAGGTGCAAGGCCATGTCGATGCCGGAGGAGACGCCGGCCGCGGTGATGATCTTGCCGCGCTCGACGACCCGCTCGGTCACCGGGTTCGCACCGAGTCCGGCGAGCGCCTCCCGCGCGGCCCAATGGGTGGTGGCATCGGTGCCTTCGAGCAGGCCCGCGGCAGCGAGCAGCAGCGAGCCCGTGCAGACCGAGGTCGTGAAGCGAGTCGTCCCGTGTACGGCGGTGAGCCAATCCGTGTACGGGTTGGAGCCATCGAGCCAGCGCCGGTTGCCGAGGCCGCCGGGAACGACCACGACCTCGGGCGCGCGGACCCGATCGAAGCTGCTGTCCGCGCAGACACCGAGGGCGCCGGACTCGGTCCGATAAACGCGCTCCTCCGGGGCGCAGAAGACAACCGAGGCTTCGGGCATCTGCTGGAGCACGTCATAGGGCCCGATCGCGTCGAGCGCGGTGAATCCGTCATAGATGGGGATGGCGATCTGCATTGTGTCTCCTTGGTGGGTTGGTCGTCTCGGCTTCGGGTGAGATCAGGCCAGGGCCAGCTGAAAGCGTTCGCGGTACTCGCTCGGGCTGGTCCGGAGCCGTCGCTGGAAGGCCCGGCGCATCACCTCGGCGCTGCGGAACCCGCAGCGGCTCGCCACCTGCTCGAGGCCCTCGGCGCCGTCCTCCAGAAGGGTCCTGGCCCGCTCGATACGGACGCGCTCGACGTAGTCGGCCGGCGAGGCCCCGAGTACCTCCCAGGGTCCGGTCAGGTCCAGGGCCTGGATACGGTTGTAGACGACGAAGACGATGCGGGACGCGGCGGCCACGGCTTGATTGTGGCCCGCAAGCGCCCGTCCTGCAAGTCGTGTGTCCCAGATTCCGGACGTTGCGGCCGGCCGATCCTCCCAAACGCTCCCCGGCCCTGGCCTCAGGCCTCAGGCCGCCGTCGTCGCCGGCCCAACCGTGCCCTCATCGCGGGTCAGACGGTAGGCAAGGTAGACGGGGACCACCGAGAGCAGGATGACGATCACGGCGACGACGTTGACGATCGGCAACTGGTTCGGCCGAGAGAAGTTGGTGAAGATCCAGATCGGCAGCGTCTGATCGCCGGCGCCCGCAGTGAACGTCGTGACGATGATCTCGTCGAACGAGAGCCCGAAGGCGAGCAGCGCGCCGGCGACCAGCGCGCCGCGCATGTTCGGCAGGGTAACCATCCGGAAGGTCTGCAAGGGCCCCGCACCGAGGTCGGCCGATGCCTCCTCAAATGAGGTCGAGAGCCGACGCAGCCTGGCGGCGACGTTGTTGAAGACGACGACGATGCAGAATGTGGCGTGGCCGACGACGATCGTGAACAGGCTCAGCTCAACGCCCAGCACCTGGGTAAAGGTGGTGTTGAGGGCGACGCCGGTGACGATTCCCGGCAGCGCGATCGGCAGGATCACGAGGAACGAGATCGTCTCGCGGCCGAAGAATCTGTAGCGGGAGACAGCCATCGCGGCGAGCGTGCCCAGGAGCAGGGCAATCGCCGTGGCGGCGACGCCGGCTTGCAGTGAGGTGAGGAAAGCGTCGCGGGCACCCGGATTGTCGAGCGCCTTGCCGAACCACTCGGTCGTCAGTCCAGGCGGCGGCCAGGTCAGCGTTCGCGAGGTGCTGAACGCGTAGACGAAGATGATCGAGAGCGGGATGTAGATGAACGCCAGCGTCAGGCCGACGCCGATCCGCATCAGCACCTTCGATCTCCGCGAGAGCAGCATCAGACGTGCTCGAAGGCGCCCAGTCGGCGGGCGATCAGCAGGTAGACGACCATGATCATGATCGGCACGGTTGCGAAGGCCGCCGCCAGCGGCAGGTTGTTGGTGATGTTGGCGTAGACAACGCTGCCGATGAACTGCGTCGAGCTGACCAGTTGCGGTGCGATGTAATCACCGAGCGTCAGCGAGAAGGTGAAGATCGAGCCGGCGACGATCGCCGGGAAGATCAGCGGCAGGATCACCCGCCGGAACGTGTGACCGGGCCGGGCGCCGAGGTCCTCGGAAGCGCTGAGCAGCGAGTTCGGCAGCCGATCGAGACCGGCGTAGATCGGGATCACCATGTAGGGCAGCCAGATGTAGCTCATCACGATCCAGACCGCGACGTTTCCGTAACCGGGACCCTCAACTCCGAAGGGCTGCAGGACCCAGTTCAGGGCCCCGTCCTGGCTGAGGATCGCCCGCCAGGCGTAGACCTTGACCAGGTATGCGGACCAAAGCGGCATCAGCACGGCGACGACGAGCATCCCCCGGACGCGGGGCGTCGCGACCTTCGCCATGTAGAAGGCGAGCGGCAGCGCCAAGAGGATGTCGGTCAGGGTGACGAGCGCCGCGATCAGGACGGTGCGGCCCGCGATCGAGCGGTAGACCGGCTCGGTGATGATCTGTTCGTAGTTGTCGAGCGTGAAGTCCTGCTGGACCTCGCCGCTGAGCTCGCCCAGGGTCCAGAAGCTGGCGACCAGGAGAACCGCCAGCGAACCGAGGTAGCCGATTACCAGCCAGCCGACCGGACCCGCCAGGAGCGAACCGACCTGGAGCCGCGGGCGACCGTGGAAGAGGTCGGCGAGCCTACGGCCCACCGACCTCCTCGGCGCCGACGCCAGTGCGTCAGCGGCTTCCACGGAGCACCGCCATCAGTGGTTCAGGCTCCCGGCCTCAACCCTTGACTTCGGTCCAGCCCTGGACCCACTCGTCGTATGTCTTACAGACGTCACCGCGGTCATCGCCACAGTCGGCAACGGGAGTCGTCCAGTAGGCAATCTGGTCGAAATACTCCTCGTCGGCCGCGTGGTAGATGTCGCAGTGATTCTTGTCGGCGGTCAGCGCGCACGACTCCTGATTCGAGGGCGCCTCACCGAACCACTCAGCCACATCGGCGTTTGCCTGCGGGCTGATGATGTGGTCCAGCCACAGGTAGGCGCAGTTCGGATTCTTCGCTTCCGAGCTGACCATCCAGGTGTCCGACCAACCGGTCGATCCCTCGACGGGAAGGGTGGTCTCGACCTTCTCGCCATCGGCCTCGAGCAGGTTCGCGATCACCTGCCAGGTGGTCCCGACCGTCGTATCGCCGTTGGCGAAGGCCGAGATCTGCTTGGTGTAGTCCGACCAGTACTCGCCGATGTGCTCGCGCTGCTGCTTGAGCAGATCGATCGCCGCGTTGAACTGCTCGTCGTCCAGCTCGTAGGGATTAGTGATCCCCAGGTCCGGCTCGTGAGTCATCAGGTACACGGCGGCATCAGCGATGTAGATCGGGTTGTCATAGGCGGTGACGCTGCCGCTCTGCTCGCCTGCCTTGGCGGGATCAAAGACGACATCCCAGGAATCCGGGGCCGTCTTGACCGCGTCCGGGTTCCACATCAGCAGATTCGCGCCGCGACCATGAGGAACGCCGTAGTTGACGCCGTCAACGGTGTTGAACGGCTGATCCTTGAGGCTGTCGAAGACATCCGCGTAGTTGGGGATCAGGTCCGTGTTGACCGGGGCGGCATCGCCACCGTCGATCAACCTCAGAGTTGCGTCACCTGAGGCCGACACCGCGTCGTACTGGCCGGTCCTCATCAACTGCACCATCTCGTCGGAGGTGTTGCCGATCTTGACGTTGACCTTGCAGCCGGTCTCCTTCTCGAAGTCGCTGACCCAGTCAACCTTGGGGTCGGTCGAGCCGTCCTCGACATAGCCGGCCCAGGCAACGAGATTCACCTCGCCCTCACCGGCACCGAGTTCCGTCGGGGCCGAGTCACTGCTCGCCTCCGTGCTGGTGCTGTCGTCGCTGCCGCATCCAACGGCAAACGCAACGATTAATACGCTGAGCCCGGCGACGATGAGCCAAGCCCATCTTGCCGAACGTGGATCCGCTCTCATGTGTTCTCCTCTCTCGTGGTAACCGGGACCGTGTGCTCCCGGCGCCAGCCAACTAGAACTTGACGTCCGCGCTGCTCGTGGGCCTCTCGCGAGGTCTCCTCGAGGTTCTGGCGGACGACCTGGACCTCCCCTCCTCTTTCCAGCTCTATCAAGTAGCGGGTCACCATCCCTGCGTAGGCGACGTCGACGACCGTCCCCGCCTCCGTCTCGAAGCCGTCGCGGCTCGCGCCCTCCTCGAGTAGCCGGATCTTCTCGGGGCGGACGGTGAAGCTCCTGCCGTCGCGCAGCAGCAGGTTGGAGGTGCCGACGAAATCGGCGACGAAGGTGTTGGCGGGATGCTCGTAGACGCTCTCGGGAGTGCCGACCTGCTCGATCCGGCCCTCGTTGAAGACGGCCAGGCGATCGGACATCGTCAGTGCCTCCTCCTGGTCGTGAGTGACGTAGATGAAGGTGATTCCAACCCGTTCCTGGATCTGCTTGAGCTCGACCTGCATGTGCTCGCGGAGCTTCAGGTCGAGCGCCCCGAGTGGCTCGTCGAGCAGCAGCACACGCGGTCGGTTGACGATCGCCCGCGCAAGCGCGACCCGCTGCGCCTGACCGCCGGAGAGCTCGGAAGGCTTGCGATCGTCGTAGCCGGAGAGGCGAACCATCTCCAGGGCCTCGCCCCTTCGGCTCGCCCGCTCGGCCTTCGGCAGCTTGGCGACGCGCATCGCGTACTCGACGTTCTGGGCAACGCTCATGTGCGGGAACAGGGCGTAGTCCTGAAAGACGGTGTTCACGTGCCGGTCGTAGGCGGCGAGTTCGGTCACGTCGACACCCGCCAGCTCGACCCTGCCGGAGTCCGGCAGCTCGAACCCCGCGATCACCCTGAGCATCGTCGTCTTGCCGGAGCCCGACGGCCCGAGCATCGTGAAGAACTCGTTGCGGTCGATATCCAGGTCGACGCCGTCGACCGCGACAACCTCGCCAAACGTCTTGCGGACCGCCGTCAGGCGGACATCAGGGAGCGAGTCGGCTCCGGACTCCGGGCGCGACTGCGACGGTTGCCCGATGCCTGTTTCGAGTGCTTGCTCCATTTAGTCCTGAGCTTCCCCCTTGCGCACGCCAAACTACTCCTAATTCTGCCTCATGGGCGAAGAGGTGGTCGATAATCTTCGAACGGGTGTTTGGCGCTTCGGGAAAAGGGGCCGAATGCCTGAACCGCGAATCCCGTCAGGCATGGGATGCCGCCTGCTGAGAGAACGTCCCGTCAGCCGTCTGGGTCGCCGGTCAAGACCGCTCAAAGCATCTAGTCCGCGGGGGCAACCGGCTCCGCGGACGGATCACTCGCGGGGGAGTGACGACGCGGCGGATTGCGGATCCCGACGGCTGCCACCAGCCCGCCCATGATCGTCAACAGCCCGGCGATCGCCGAACCCAGGTGGAAACCGGCGACAGCCCCGTCGGCCGCGATCTCGGTCGCCGCTTGCCGCTCGGGAACGGGTAGGCCGACAACCTCGGCTCCGGCGAACGGCGCCTCCTTGGATGACTCCAGCGCCGTCACCCCCTGCGAACTGAGCCCTGAGCGGTCGGGATTCGAATCGACGCTGGCCGCGAACTGAGCGGAGATCACCGCGCCGAGCACAGCGATCGCCAGCAATCCCGCGACCCGTGAGATCGCGTTGTTGACCCCGGAGGCGATGCCGACGTGCCGTGCCTCGACGGAGTCGAGGACTGTCGCGGTGAGTGGGGCGACCGTCATCGCCAGCCCGAGGCTGAACGGGATCAGCGCCGGCAGAACGTCCTTGAGGTAGTTGGCATCGGCATCGACCCGCAGCAGTAACAGCAGGCCCACCCCGGCGATGACCGGCCCGACGCTCATCGGCAAGCGCGGCCCGACGCCGCTGGCGAGCGCGCCGAAACGCGGCGAGAGCACGAACATCACGACGGTGATCGGCAGCGTCGCCAGACCGGCGATGAAGGGGCTGTAGCCGCCGACCTGCTGGAGAAAGATCGAGAGGAAGAAGCTGGAGCCGTAGAGGCCGGCGTAGACCGCCAACGTGGAGATGTTGGCGACGCTGAAGTTGCGAACACGAAAGAGCGAGAGCGGCAGCATCGGCGCCCGCGTCCGGCTCTCCCAGACGACGAAGGCGGCGAGCGAGGCGACCCCGACGATCATCGGTGCCCAGACGATCGGGCTGCTGAAACCATGCTCCGGCTGTTGAATGAGGGCGAAGACCGGCCCCGCCAGGCCGATCGCGCTGAGGCCGATTCCCGGATAGTCGACCCCCGGGCATGCATCCGGATCGGAGCTCTCGCGAACCGCCCGGCGACTGAGCCAGAGGGTCGCGGCGATCAGCGGGATGTTGACCCAGAAGACCCAGCGCCAACTCAGCTCCTGGACCAACAGCCCGCCGGCCGCCGGACCCGCGAGCGTCGCGATCCCAGCCCACGCGGTCCAGGTCCCGACCGCGCGGCCGCGATCGGCCCCTTCGAAGGTCGAGGCGATGATCGCCAGCGACCCCGGCACCAGCAGCGCCCCCGCCACCCCCTGCAGGCCGCGGGCTGCAATCAGCAGTTCACTGCTCGGCGCAACCGCGCAGAGGATCGAGGTCAGCGCAAACCCGGCCAGGCCCAGCTCGAAGAGCCGCTTGCGCCCATAGAGGTCACCGAGCGAGCCGCCGACGAGCAGCACCGCGACCAGGGTCAGCAGATAGGCCTCGACGACCCATTGCTGCCCGGCCAGGCCGGTGTTCAGGTCCTGCTGAATCGCGGGCAGAGCTACGTTGACGACGGTGCCGTCCAAGAAGACGACGTTGGAGCCGAGGATCGTCGCAACCAGGGTCAGCGTCTTACGGCGGCTCTCGCTCACGCGCGGATCGTCGCAGAGGAGAACCGCACGCACCCAGAGCCGCGGCGGCGGCCCCCGGACACCGTTCCCCGAGATCGATGGCTGGTGCTGCGCCGGACGCGAGGCCGGCTGAGCTTGAGCGCCGCCGGAGCCGGAGCCTGCCGATCAGGGCTGCGGCGGTTCCCGCAGCTGATGTTCGGCGGTGAAGAAGTTGCGGTAGGCCAGCGAGACCGAGACCAGGGCGGAGATGGACACGCTGCCGAGCAGTACGTAGAGGAGAATCAGCTGTAGGCGAACGGCGTCGACCGGGTCAGCGCCGGCGAGGAGCATGCCGACCATCGTGCCCGGGAAGAAGATCAGGCCGGTGGTCTTGGTCGAGTCGATCAGCGTGATCGTGCCCGAGCGCAGCGCCCGGCGGACGCTCGGAAGCGCGGCCTCGTGGGAGGTAGCCCCGAGCGCCAGCGTCGCTTCGATCCGCGCTGCCGAATCCTCGAACTCGTCCCCGAGCCGGTTCAGGGCGACGGCCGAGGCGGTCATCGCGTTCCCGACGACCATGCCGCCCACCGGCACCAGAAACCGAGCCTCCGGCTCGAAGATGCCGAGGCCCACAACGAGGCCGAGCGTGGCTACCGCCGCGAGCGAGAGGCCAAGCACGAGCGGCAGCATCGCACCCGGGACCTTGCGGGCCCGCGCGCGCGCGGTGTAGGCGCCGAAAGCGACCATCACCGCGATCAGCACGAAGACGAACAGCAGGTTGTCCGCATCGAAGATCAGCTGGATCACGTAGCCGATCGCGGTCAGCTGAATGAAGCTACGGACGACGGCGATGCCGATGTCGCGCTCGAGATCGGTCTGCCGCCAGGCGGCGATCCCGGCAGCGACAGCGACGAGCCCAAGGGCGGCGAGCACCTGCTCGAGGCTGACGTCTATGCCGACGCTCACCGTGCGCGCTCCGCCGCTCGAGCCCGGCTCCCGCCCGCCGCCGGCTCGAGCCGGATGACGGCATCGGCGAGGCGTTCGGCCTGGCCGGCATCGTGCGTAACCAGAACGATCGAGAGATCGCGGCGGCGACGCAGCCCGGCGAGAGCCTCCTCGACCCTCGCGGTCGCCTCGGCGTCGAGCGCGGAGGTCGGCTCGTCGAGCAGCAGCACAGCCGGCTCGACCGCCAGCGCCCGGGCCAGCATCGCGCGCTGCTGCTCGCCAACCGAGAGCCTTGCCGTGTCGCGGTCCCCGAAGCTCGCGTCGAGCCCCGCAGCCAGCAGAGCCTGCTGGGCCTGCGGTCCGTTGATCGTCTCCCGCCGGGCCAGACGGGCCGCAAAGTCGAGGTTGTCGGAAACCGTCCCGGGCACCAGCGCCGGCAGCTGCGGGACCAGCATCACCTCGCGGCGGAGGGCGAGGACGTCGCGATCGGTGATCGGCCGCCCCTCGTAATCGATCCGACCGGAATCGGGATCTGCGAGACGGTTTAGCAGACGCAGCAGGCTTGACTTGCCGGAGCCCGACGGCCCGACGATCGCGGTCGCGCCGCGATCGATCTGCGCACTGAGTTGATCGAGCACGCGGACGCCTGCGCGGGTGAGGCAGACATTGTCGAGCTCGAACAGCATCCGCTGATTATGCGGTGGCAGGCGCCGCCGCAGCGGTATCGTCAACGCATGGGCCGGATCGAGCCGATGCTGGCCACCGATGCCAAACGACTGCCCGAGGGCGAGGCCTGGGCGTTCGAGGTCAAGTGGGACGGCATCCGGGCGCTGGTCGCCCACCAGCCGGGAGCGGGGATGCGGATTCTCAGCCGCCGCGGAGAACAGATCACCGATCGCTATCCCGAGCTGAGCGACATCGGCGAGGCCCTCGACGCGCGTGAAGCGATCCTCGATGCGGAGATTGTCGCCCTCGACGATTCCGGTCGCCCCAGCTTTCAGCGCTTGCAGCGGCGGATAGGCGTCACCGCACCGCTGACGATCCGCCGCCGCGTCGCCGAGACTCCGGTGACCCTGATCGCCTTCGATCTGCTCTCACTCGACGGGAAGCAAACGGTCGACCTCCCCTATGAGCGGCGCCGGGAGCTGCTGCTCGACCTCGACCTCAACGGCGCTCACTGGCAGACGCCGCGACACCACATCGGTGACGGGGAGACCCTGTTGGCGGCCGCCGCCCGTCAGGGCCTCGAGGGCGTCGTCGCCAAGCGCCTCGGGAGCGTCTACCGGCCCGGTCGACGGGGTGGTGACTGGATCAAGGTCCGTCTGAAGATGCGCCAGGACTTCGTGATCGGTGGCTGGATGCGAGGGCAAGGCGGCCGCAGCGGCAGGCTCGGGTCACTGCTGCTCGGAGTCTGGGACCGCAGTCCGGCCGACGCGGAGGAGAGCGGCGCGAGGCAACGCCTGGTGTTCGCCGGCGGCGTCGGCAGCGGCCTCTCCGAGCGCACGATCGATCAGCTCACCGAACTGCTTGGACCGCTGCGGCGAGACCAGAATCCCTTCGAGCTCGGGGTTGGCCCCAAGCGCCCCGATCCCTGCTTCTGCGAGCCGCGGCTGGTCTGCTCCGTCGAGTTCAGCGAGTGGACCCGGGAGGACACGCTTCGGCAGCCTGCGTTCAAGGGCCTGCGCGACGACCTCGACCCAGACTCGATTGTCCGCGAGTAGCGACCGCAAGATCGCGTTCGTCGCCCTGGAAGCCGCAAGGAACCGGCGCTAAGCTCGTGAAACTCACCACGATGGCGCGCGCGATATGGACAGGCTCAATCAGCTTCGGCCTCCTCAACGTCCCGGTCAAGCTCTACTCGGCGGTCTCCAGCCGCTCGGTCAGCTTTCGTGAGCTGCGCGAGGGCGACCACTCCCGGATCCGCCACAAGAAGGTCGCCGAGGAGGACGGCGAGGAGGTCCCCTACGAGAAGATCGTCAAGGGATACGAGATCGCCCCCGAGCAATACGTCGTGATGAGTAAGGGCGAGCTCGAGGATCTGGCGCCGAAGAAGACGAAGGCGATCCAGATCGAGGACTTCGTCGACCTCGACGAGATCGATCCGATCTACTTCGACAAGCCTTACTACCTGGGCCCGCAGCTGGGCGCCGAGCGCGCCTACGCGCTGCTGGTCGAGGCGATGGCCGCCCAGCGCAAGGTCGCGATCGCGAGGTTCGTGATGCGCAACAAGGAGAGCCTCGCGGCGATCAGGGCCATCGGCGACGTACTGACGCTGGCGACGATGCGGTTCGCCGATGAGGTTGTGCCACCGGAGCAGCTCACCGAACTGCTCGGCGAGGCCGATCAGGTCGAGCCGAACGAGAAGGAGATCGAGATGGCCAAGGCCTTGATCGACTCGCTCGCCTCCGACTTCGATCCCAGCGGCTACAAGGACGAGTACCGCGGTGAGTTGCTCGCTCTGATCGAGCGCAAGGCTCGTGGTGAGGATCTGGTCTCGGTCGATGCGGAGGCGCCAAAGCCGACCAAGGCGCCCGATCTGATGGCGGCCCTCGAGGAGAGCCTGGCGGCGGTCAAATCGGAGGAGCTGGCCGGCGATGGCGCGAAGCCGAAGCCGAAGCGGAAGCCGAAGCCACGCTCGAAGGCGGCGTCCGGCTCGGCCTCGAAGCGCAAGTCCCCGAGCTCCAAAGCGAAGACGAAGTCGCGGGCCGAGGCAGCGAAGTAGAGGTCGATGGTCGGCGCCTGTCGCTGACCAATCTCGACAAGGTCCTCTACCCGGAGGCGGGCTTCACCAAGGGCGAGGTGATCGATTACTACGCCCGGATCGCACCGGTCCTGATCCCCCACCTCGCCGACCGGGCCCTGACGGTGACGCGCTGGCCCGACGGCGTCGAGGGCAAGCACTTCTTTGAGAAGCGCTGCCCGACCCACAGGCCCGAGTGGGTCCGCACGGAGAAGGTCTGGGCCGGCAACCGGGCGGGCGAGATTGAGTTCTGCATCTGCGACGACCGCCCGACGCTCACCTGGCTGGCGCAGCTGGCAGCGCTGGAGCTACACCCCTCGCTCTCCCTGGTCGCTGACGTTGAGCGCCCAACCGTGCTGGCCTTCGACCTCGACCCAGGTCCACCGGCAACGATCGTCGAGTGCTGCCGGGTTGCCTTGATGCTGCGCGAGCTCTTCGCCCGGCTCGAGGTCGAGTGTTTCCCGAAGAGCTCCGGCTCCAAGGGGATGCAGGTCTACGTACCGCTGAACGGAGAACTCACCTACGAGGCGACCAAACCGTTTGCTCGCGCGGTAGCCCAGGCTCTTGAGAGTGCCCACCCGGAGCTCGTGGTCTCGCGGATGACGAAGGATCTGCGGACGGGCAAGGTGTTCGTCGACTGGAGCCAGAACACCGCCTCGAAGACCACGATCGCGGCCTACTCACTGCGGGCTCGGCCCCAGCCCACCGTCTCGACGCCGCTGCTGTGGGAGGAGGTCGAGAAGGCTGACCGGGACGCCGAGGCGGATCTACTGGTGTTCGAATCCGCGGCCGTGCTGGACCGAGTCGAGGAGCACGGCGACCTCTTCGCACCGGTTCTCGAGCTGAAGCAAACGTTGCCGGAGCAGCTCGCTCAGGGCTGAGGCGGCGCGGCGCGGTCGCGGACCCCAACCGCTCGAGGCAGCTGTCTATGCGAGCGGTTGGCGGAGGATCGGGTTGCGGGTTGCGGCAACTTCGTCGAGGCGGCGCACCGGGGTGGTGTAGGGCGCGTTGACGAGAATCGCCGGATTCTCCTCCGCCTCGGTGAGGATCGAGTCGATCGCCGCCGCGAAGGCGTCGAGAGACTCCTTGGTCTCGGTCTCGGTCGGCTCGATCATCATCGCCTCGTCGACCAGCAGCGGGAAGTAGATCGTCGGCGGGTGCATGCCGTGATCGAGGATCCGCTTGGCGATGTCGAGAGTCTTCACGCCAAGCACCTTCTTTGCCGGCTTGCCGGAGAGCACGAACTCGTGCATGGGCGTGCGCTCGAAGGCCAGCGGCAGGTGCGTTCCGGTGCGCCCGGTCCGCATCAGCGCCAGCAGGTAGTTCGCGTTGAGGACGGCGGTCTCGGAGGCCTCCTGCAGGCCGTCGCCACCGAGGCTGAGGATGTAGGCGTAGGAGCGGACGAAGACACCGAAGTTGCCTTGAAACCCGCGCAGCCGGCCGATCGAGTCCGGCTGCTCGGAGCTGAGCCGGAAATGCGGGCCGGCGCCGTTGCCGGACTCCAATCGCTCGATCCTCGGTACGGGCAGGTAAGGCGCGAGTCGCTCGGAGACGGCAATCGGCCCGGCGCCGGGCCCGCCGCCGCCGTGCGGCTGGCTGAAGGACTTGTGCAGGTTGACATGGATGATGTCGAAGCCCATGTCACCCGGCCTGACCTTGCCCATGATCGCGTTCAGATTGGCCCCGTCGTAATACAGGGTCCCCCCCGCGGCGCGCACGACCTGTGTGATCTCGGCGATGTTCGAGTCGAACAGGCCGAGCGTGTTCGGGTTGGTCAGCATCAGGCAGGCCGTCTCGCCGTCGGCCTTGGAGCGCAGATCGTCGAGGTCGACACCGCCATCGGCGGCCGTCGCAACCTTGACCACCTCGTAGCCTGCCATCGTCACCGAGGCCGGATTTGTGCCGTGGGCCGTGTCCGGGGTCAGCACCTTCGTCCGCTTCTCCTCCTCCCCGTTCGAGGCGTGGAAGGCACGGGTCAGCAGCAGGCCCGCCAGTTCGCCGTGCGAACCCGCCGATGGCTGCAGGCTGACGTGCGGGAGCCCGCAGATCTCAGACAGCGCCCGCTCGAGGTTCCACATCAGCTCCAGCGCTCCTTGCGCACGACCGTCCCGCTGCGCTGGATGTAGGCGGGCGTGACCGGGGAGCGCCGCGACCCGCTCGTTGATTCGCGGGTTGTGCTTCATCGTGCACGAGCCCAGCGGATAAAAGCCACTGTCAAGGTCGAAGTTGCGGCGCGAGACCCGGTTGTAGTGGCGGACGATCTCGGGCTCTGAGATCTCCGGCAGCTCGGCCGGCCGCTGCCGCAAGAGGTGAGCCGGAATCAGCTCCCCCAGCGGCGTCTCGGGCACGCCGGCCTCGGGGAGCACGGCCGCCCGCCGTCCCGCGACCGAGCGCTCATAGATGGTTACCGCGCGCTCGCGCTGCATCGGCGTCTCGGTGCAGGAACCCGACGGCGGGCTCCCGGTCCCGGCTTGCGGCAGACCGCGACCCTCGCTCATCCGGTCCCCACCCCCTCGCGATCGCTGCCCCCAACGGCGGCGCGGGCTGAGGAGATCTCCGTGATGGCGGTGCCAAGTGCTGCGGTGAGCCGATCGATATCCGCGACCGAGTGACGCTCGGTGATCGCGATCAAGAGGCCATCGCCATGGTCAGGGTAATCGCCATTGAGCTGGATTCCGGCCGCCACGCCGTGCTCGGCGCAATGGTCGAGGACCGCCTCGACAGGCGCGTCCAAGGTGACCGCGAACTCACGCAGGACCGGCGCCTCGTGCAGTAGCTCAATGCCTGCGACCGCCGAAAGCCGACCGCACGCGTATGCGGTGCGACGGGCCAGCAGCTCCCCGAGCTCGACCAGGCCCCGCTTGCCGAGCCAGCTGAGATAAATCATCCCGCCGAGCGCGTTCAGCGCCTGGGCGGTGCAGATGTTGTGGGTCGCCTTCTCGCGGCGGATGTGCTGCTCGCGGGTCTGTAGGGCGAGGACGAAACCGCGGCGGCCGTCGACGTCGGTGGTCTCCCCGGCGATCCGGCCGGGCATCCGCCGCATGTGCTCCTCACGGGCACAAAAGAACCCGAACGAGGGTCCGCCGTAGTCGAGCCTGCCGCCGAGCGGCTGGCCCTCCCCCACGGCGACATCGGCACCGGCTTCGCCGGGTGGGCGGAGCACCCCGAGCGAGATCGGATCGCAGGAGACGACGAGCAGCGCTCCGGCCGCATGCGCTGCCTCGGCCAGCGGCTCGAGGTCCTCGATCGCACCGAGGTAGTTGGGGTTCTGGACGAAGACCGCGGCGGTCTCTGCGTCGATCGCCTCCGCCAACGCCTCGGGTTCGGTGAGGCCGTCTGCGAGCGACACCTCGGCCACCTCTGCCCGAAAGCCGCGCGAGTAGGTCGCCAGCGTGGCGCGCGAATGAGGGTGGACGCCCGCCGAGGCGACAAAGCGGCGCCGCTTTGTCGCTGCGATCGCCAGGTAGCCGGCCGCGGCGACGCTCGAGGGCCCTTCGTAGAGCCCGGCCGAGGCGACCGGGAGCGCCGTCAGCTCCGACATCGCCGTCTGGAACTCGAACATCGTCTGCAGCCCACCCTGTGAGATTTCGGGCTGATAGGGGGTATACGGAGTGAGGAACTCCGAGCGCGAGGTGATCGCGTCGACGATCGCGGGCGAGTAGTGATCGTACATCCCGCCGCCGAGGAAGCAGAGCTCCGATTCCGCATCGGCGTTGCGGGCCGCCAGCGCCCGTAGCCGCTCGTAGACCTCCGTCTCGGCGAGGCCGTCCTCGAGGTCGAGAGGTCGGGTCAGGCGCAGCTTCTCGGGCACGTCGGCGAACAGCTCCCCAACCTCGCCCACGCCGATCGTCGCGAGCATCTGCTCGCGTTCGGGATCGGTTGCGGAGGTGTAGCGGGTCATCTCGGGGCCGGGCGGCGCGGGCGGCTCGCTCCGGGGCAGTGATGCTAGAGGGGCGCTCGGCGCGGCCGGGTCGGCAGCTCGAGGCCGAGCTCGGGTGGCGGCCTAGCTCTCGTCCGCCAGTAAACGCCTGTAGGCCTCGACATCAAGCAGCGAGTCGACCTCAGCGGTATCGGTAAGCCTGACCCTGACCATCCAGCCGTCGCCGTAGGGATCGTTGTTGATCACCTCAGGGTTTTCGCCCGCATCGTCGTTGACGGCGATCACCTCGCCCGAGAGCGGGGCGATCACGTCGGAGACCGCCTTGACCGACTCGACCTCGGCGTAGGCCTCGTCCCTGCTCACGGTTGTCCCGATCTCGGGCGGCTCGAAGAAGACGACCTCGCCGAGCGCCTCCTGGGCGTACCAGGTGATGCCGAAGCTGGCCTCCTCTCCCTCGATTCGCGCCCAGTCGTGCTCAGCGTGGTATCGAAGGTCCTCGGGGTAACTCTCGTCTGCGGCCAACTCTCAGCGTCCTTCCAGGTCGGTGGCGTCACTTGCTTTTCTCGTACAGCGGCATCGCCTTGATCTCGGCGGCGCGATGCTTGCCGCGGATATCGACCTCGAGCCGGGTGCCGGGCGAGGCGAGATCGGAGCGAACGTATCCCATCCCGGCCCCGAGGCCGAGCGAGGGGGCGAATGTGCCGCTGGTCAGCGCGCCGATGACCTCCCCGGCAGCCAGCAGAGGATTGCCGGCTCGGGGGATCCCCCGATCGCTGATCGTCAGAGCGACCAGCTTCTCCGTCGTCCCCTGAGCCCGAGCGGCGGCGATCGCCTCGCAGCCGAGAAACCCCGTCTCCTCCTTGCAGCACCAGCCAAGGCCGGCCTCGATCGGGTTGCGATCGGGGCCGATCTCGTTGCCGTGCAGGTGGAAGCAGACCTCGAGGCGCAGGGTGTCGCGTGCCCCGAGGCCGGCCGGAGTCGCCCCGGCATCGAGCAGCGCGCGCCAAACGACCCGCGCCTGAGCGGGGGGAACAAGCAACTCGACGCCGGCCTCACCGGTGTAGCCGGTGCCACAGACGAGCATCGGCACCCCGGCCACCTCAGCCCACGCGGTCCGCATTCGAGGTGGCAGCTCGGAATCCGCGAGGCCCGCGACGATGCCCCGGGCCTCCGGGCCCTGGACGGCGAGCATCGCGTAATCGGAGGCGACGTCGGAAACCTCGACCTCGAAGTCGGCGGCGAGATCGAGGAGGTGAGCCAGATCGCTCTCGTGATTGGCCGCGTTGGAGACGGTCAGGAACCGGTCCTCGGCGAGCCGGTAGGTGAAGAGGTCGTCGAGGATGCCGCCGTCGGCCGCGCAGAGGCAGGAGTACTGGGCGCCACCGATCTCGAGCTTGCCGACGTCGTTTGAGAGCGCACGCTGGAGGAACGACTGCGCTCCCGGCCCACGAGTCTCGATCTCACCCATATGGGAGACGTCGAAGACGCCGCAGTGCTCGCGCACCGCCAGGTGCTCCTCCTTGACCCCGGCGTACTGCACCGGCATCTCCCAGCCGGCGAAAGGCACCAGCCTGGCGCCGGCAGCCCGGTGCTCCTCGTAGAGAGGTGTCCGCTTGAGATCAGCCGCCGCGCTCACGGCGGAGCAGGCTAGCGGCGATCGAGACCGTCAGCGGTCTCTGAGGAAGGGCGGGATGTCGATCTCGTCGTCGGAGACCTCGAGGGAGCGCATCTCGCGGTCGGAGCGGCGCACGCCCGAGCGCTCACGACTGCGACGACGAACCTCGGCCGGCCGGCGGGCGAGCAGCTCGAAACCTTCGAAGCCGGTGGCGATGACCGTGACCCGCAGCTCGTCGCCCATCGCGTTGTCGACGACGGAGCCGAAGATGATGTTGGCGCCCTTGTCGGCGGTCTGGACGACTACGTCGGCGGCCTCGTTGACCTCGAACAGGCCCATGTCCTCGCCGCCGGTGATGTTCAACAGCATGCCCGTGGCACCGTCGATCGACGACTCCAACAGCGGCGAGGAGATCGCCTCCTTGGCGGCCTCCGAGGCGCGGCTCTCGCCGCCGGCGGAGCCGATGCCCATCAGCGCCGAGCCCGCGTCGGCCATGATCGCGCGGACGTCGGCGAAGTCGAGGTTGATCAGGCCGGGGACCGTGATCAGGTCCGTGATTCCCTGCACGCCCTGGCGGAGGATGTCATCGGCCTTGCGGAAGGCCTCGCTGATCGGCTCGCGTCGCTCGACGATGTTGAGCAGCTTCTCGTTCGGGACGATGATCAGCGTGTCGACCTCATTGCGGAGCCGCTCGATCCCATCGAGGGCCTGCTGCATGCGCCGCGAGCCCTCGAACTCAAACGGCTTGGTGACCACGCCGACGGTGAGCGCACCGATCTCCTGCTTGGCGATTTCAGCGATCACCGGTGCGGCACCCGTGCCGGTGCCGCCGCCCTCGCCGGCCGTGACGAAGACCATGTCGGCGCCCTTCAGGGCTTCCTTGATGTCATCACGGCTCTCGGAGGCGGCGCCCGCCCCGACCTCGGGATTGCCACCGGCACCGAGGCCGCGGGTCAGATCCTGGCCAATCGCAAGCTTGACGTCCGACTCCGAGGCGCGCAGGGCCTGCGCATCCGTGTTGACGGCGAGGAACTCGACGCCCGTGAGCCCGGCGTCGACCATGCGTGAAACTGCGTTGGTGCCGCCGCCGCCTGCGCCGACGACCTTGATCACCGCCAAGTAACTCGAAGCCTCCATCTGAGCTTCACGCGCCTTTCCTGGTTACGTCCGAAGCTGGACTCATAGTCGAGTGTTTGCGGGCCTCTCCCCCGCGAACTCGCAGCAAAGCTACGACAGATGCCGGGGGATGTCAACGCAACCAGAGGCCGCTTGCAAGATCCCTGTCTCAACTACTACCTGAGGGTTTCCTAAGCCTCAAGCTTTACTCGAGGGTGGTTCCACCAGCCTCAACCGGGGCCGGGACGGCCGGTTCAGGGGCCACCGCGGCCGGATCAACTTCGGCGGCCTCGGGCACCGCGGCCGCTGGAGCAAGATCGGTCGCGGGAGCGACCGGCACCGCTTCGGCGGCCTCGGGCGCAGTCGAATCGGCCTGATCGGCGACGCCGCCGGCGACCGGGCGCTCGGGGACGCTGAGATCGAGGTAGGCCGCGACGCCGAGATCGGGGTCGGCGAGGACCGTGGCCGCGGCCTGCCACTTGAGATCGGCCGCTCCGGCGCCGCCGAATCGCAGTTGCAGACCGGCGCTGAGCTCGACGACGACGCCGAAGTCAGGATCCACCGAGGCCGAGCTGATCGTCGGCCGCAGCGGCGCCGGTGCCGCTCCGAGAACGGAGGCGACCTGCAGCGCACCCCCCTTGATGCTGCCGCCCGCGACAGGATCCTCCTCCTTGACCTTGATCGCTGCGAGGCCGTCCGGACGCTCGCCCCCGCGGCTGAGGATCACGCCGTCGCCTGCGACCACGACGCCGGCGGCCTTCAGGTATCCGATCGGCTCGCGGATGTCGACCTCGATCGCCAGGCCGTGCGGGAAATCGGGCGTGGCGATGATCCCCCGCACGGCGGGATCGCCGGCGACGACCTGCTCGAGGGCGCCGAGATCGAGGTTCAAGGTCGTCTGCTCGGTAGCGGCGTGGCGTAGAGCGGACTCGACCGGGGGGTGCTGCTCGGCACCTGTGATCGTGACCTTCTCGACGGCGACCAGCGATGAGTTCCGCAGCCAGAATACGTAGGCAGCGGTCAGCACCAGGAGGACGAGCGCCGCGACGATCAGGCGCCGCTTGAGCACGGGCCAGGCCGGCAGGGTCGGCAGCCGCAGGCGGGAAATCGAACTGGGTAGGGCACCCATCAGGACTCGAGCCTCCAGCTCTCGGGCCACTCGACCTCGCCGAGAATCTGTACTTCGGGCTCGAGGGTTACCCCAAAGGCATCGTGAACGCGGCGGCGGCCCTCGGCCATCAAATCGAGGATGTCCTGGGTGGTCGCCTCGCCTGGATTCTCGACGAAGTTCGCGTGCTTGGGAGAGAAGCGGGCGCCGCCGACCTCCAGGCCCCGGCACCCCGCTGCGTCGAGCAGTTGGCCGGCGGAGCGGCCCTCGGCTCGCGGATCGTCGGGGTTCTTGAAGGTCGAGCCGAAGGTCTTGATCCCCGACGGCTGTGCCTCCCGACGCCTTTCTCGGAGCTCGGCGAGCGTCGCTTTGATCGCTTCCGGCTCGCCGGGCTCGAGCTGGAAGGAGGCGCGGCTGACGATCTCCCCGGGGCGCAGGTTGGATCGGCGGTAGCTGAAGCCGAGCTGATCCGGCAGGCGCCGCTCGATGCCACCCGGCCGGGCAACCTCGACCCACTGCAGGGTGCGGGCCAGCTCGCCGCCGTAGGCGTTGGCGTTCATCCGCACCGCTCCACCGACGGAGCCGGGGATGCTGACCCCGAACTCCAGCCCGGAGAGGCCCCAGCGGGCCGCCTGGGCCGCCGCCGCGGGGAGCCGGGCGCCGGCGCCGCAAAGCACGCGTTCGCCGTCGCGCTCGATCGTGGCGAGATCACCTTCAAGCTTCAATACGAATCCCCGAAAACCATGGTCCGACACCAACAGGTTCGACCCCGAGCCGACCACTCCTACCGCGAGTCCCTCGCCGTCGGCGTAGCTCAAGGCGGCGAGCAGTCCGCCCTCGTCGCTGATCCGGGCGAAGAGGTCCGCCGCACCGCCCGCCCTGACGGTGGTCAGCCGGCTCAGCGGGTAAGCGCGCTCGGCTCCCTCGGGCAGGCTCACAGGCCTCCACCTTCGACCAGTCGGTCGGCGAAGCGGAAGACGTCGCCGGCGCCGATCGTGACCAACACGTCGCCCTCGGCCAGTTCCGGCAGGAGCACCCGCTCGGCCGTCTCGATCCGCTGTAGCCAGAGGACCCGACGCCCCGGCGCCGCTGAGGCGGTCTCCCGTGCCACCGATAGGCCGCTGACTCCCTCGAGCTCGCCTGTGGCCTGCTCGCGGGCCGCGTAGACGTCGAGCACGCCGACCACATCGGCGGTGGCGAGGGCCCGGCCGAAGCGCGGGGCAAGTGCCTTGGTCCGCGAATAGAGGTGGGGCTGAAAGACGGCGATCAGGCGGCGGTGCGGCAGCTCACGCAGCGCCGCCAGGCTGGCCGCAACCTCTGTCGGATGGTGCGCGTAATCATCGAAGATCAACGCCCCGGAGCGCTCGCCCTTGCGCTCCAGGCGCCGGCCCATACCCGGGAACGATTCGAGTGTGGCCGCGAGCTCGGCGAGCGGCGGCAGCGACTCTCCGGCACCCGCGGCGTGGAGCACCGCCAAGGCCGAGGTCGCGTTGGCCACGTTGTGGCGTCCGGGAACACTCAGCCGGACAGCGATCGTGCCGGCCGGGCCCCGCAGCTCGAACTCGCTGCCCCCGGCCGCGGCGCGGATCGAGGTGGCCCTCAGATCGGCGCTCGGCGGGGCGCCCTCGGAGTCAACCGTGAAGCTGCAGGTCGCGGCCAGCCGCCGGGCCGGCTCCCCGGCCTCGGCGACGACCGCGCGGGCGGAGGCGGCGAAGCCCTCGAAGGCCCGCCACAGCTCGGCCTCGCCTGACCAGTGGGAGTGGTGGTCGAGCTCGACGTTGGTGATCAGCGCCACATCCGGCTCCAACCGCAGGAAGCTGCCATCGCTTTCATCGGCCTCGGCGACGATCACCTCCCCCGCGCCCCAGCCGGCGTTGGCGCCCCCGCCGTCGGGCCCGGCCCCGGGCAACTCGCCGCCGAGAATGAAGGCCGGGTCGGCTCCTGCTCGCTGCAAGGCATGGGCGATCATCCCCGAGGTCGTCGTCTTGCCGTGGGCACCCGCGACGGCGATCAGCCGCTTGGTTCGGGTCAGCTCGGCGAGCAGGTCGGCCCTGTGCAGCACCCGCTGACCACGCTCGCGGGCGCGGACCAACTCGACGTTGTCGTCCCCGATGGCCGTCGAGACGACGATCTCGGCCTCCGCCGGCACCTGCTCGGGATCGTGGCCGAGCGACGGATTCAGGCCCGCAGCCCTGAGCCGTGCCATGTAGGTCGAATCGGAGCGATCGCTGCCGCTCACCTCGGAGCCGAGGCCATGGCAGACAAGCGCCAGGCCACTCATCCCCACGCCTCCGATCGCGATGAAGTGGAGGCGTCGGCCCTGGAAGCTCTCTGCTGGGCTGGATTGGCTCATACGTGAGAAAGGATCTCAGCCGCGATCCGCTCGGCGGCGTCCGGCTTGGCAATGGCCCGAGCCGCGGCGGCCATCTGCCCCAAGCGGTCCGGATCAGCGATCAGTGACGAGACCTCGGTCCGGATTCTCTCAGCGCTGAGCTCGGCGTCGTCGATCACGATCGCGGCGCCCGCGTCGAGCATCCAACGCGCGTTCTCGTACTGGTGGTTGGCGGAGGCGTAGGGATAGGGCACGAGGATCGCGGGCCTGCCCGCGGCCGTCAGCTCGAAGACCGAACCGCCCGCGCGTGCGAGAACGAGATCGGCTGCAGCCAGGGCGTCGCCGAGGTCCGGCAGATACTCGAGCAGGGTGTACTGAGGAACGTCGCCGACACGCCTGCGGATCTCGGCGTAATCCCGCGAGCCGCTGATCTGGAGCACGTGAAAGCCGCGCGGGCCCACAGCCGCGAAGGCCTCGGCGACGGCCTCGTTGATCGAACGGGCGCCGAGGCTGCCGCCGAAGACCAGCAAACACGCCACCCCGTCCTCGATCCCGAAGCTCGCCCGGGCCTCGTCCCGGTCGGCCTCGAGGACCGCCTTCGGCACCGGGCGCCCAGTGATCAGATAGCGGTCGCCCTCACGGTCCGCGATCTCGAATGCGAGGCAGACGCGCCTGGCACGCCGGGCGAGGATTCGGTTGGTCAGCCCGAGATGGCTGTCGGCCTCGGTGAGGACAAGCGGAAGCCCCCTTCGGACGGCCGCGAGTCCGGTCGGGCCGGCGACGTAGCCACCGCCGCCCATCACGGCCTCGGCGCCTCTCCTGGAAAGCAGACGCCCAGCGACACGGACCGCGGCAGCCGCCTTCCCGGCCGCGACGGCGGCCTTGAGCGGGTTGCGGCGATCGAGCCCGCGGACGTCCAAAAAGTCGATCTCGTAGCCGGCCGCTGGCACGAGTTCAGCCTCGGCCCGCTCGCGCGTGCCGATGAAGCTGACTGACGCGCCGCTCTCGCTAAGCGCGTCGGCGACGGCCAGCGCCGGCACCACGTGACCGGCTGTCCCGCCGGCCGCTATTACGACGTGTGCCACTTTTTCCTCCGCTGCTCGTACGACGCGGCGAGGTGGGGCGCCGGGTTTGCGGGCCTGACCGCGATCGCGGCGAGCCCCGTTCGACGAGTCGCAGCCTACCGCCGCGGCTCGTCGCCCTCGATGTCGCGGTCCGCTTACCGTCTCCGGCGAGCTTTGCGGTGCCGCCCGCTGCGACGTTGAGCAGAAGGCCGACGGCCGCGAGGGTGACGATCAGGCTGCTGTTGCCGTAGGAGACGAATGGCAGGGTCACGCCGGTGAGCGGGGCAAGGCCCATCACCGCGTAGAGGTTGATCGCCGCCTGGATCAGAATCATCGCCGTCAATCCGGCCGCCAGCAGCCGGCCGTAGCGGTCCTTGGCCCGCTGAGCGGTGCGGAATCCGGCGTAGCCGAGGAGCATGTAGAGACCGACGAGCAGACCGACCCCGAGCAGACCGACCTCCTCGCCGATCACCGCGGCGATCATGTCGGTGTGGGCCTCTGGAAGATAGAAGGCCTTCTGCACGCTCTCGCCGAGCCCATTGCCGAAGAGCCCCCCGGAGCCGAGCGCGATTGCCGCTTGGCCTCCCTGAAAGCCGGCGCCGGAGGGATCGGCGCCGGGGTGCAGGAAGCTGGTCAGCCGCTCCATCCGGTAGGGCTCCATGAGGACGGCGACCAGCGCAAGGAAGGCGAGGATCCCGGCGATCATCACCAGATGTCGCAGCTTGGCCCCAGCGGCGACCAGCAAGGCGCCAACGCTGAAGGCGGCGACCAGTGCCGTCCCCAGATCGGGTTCGATCACGATTAGGAGGCAGGCTCCGCCGCAAACCAGCAGGAAGGGAGTCATCGAGCGTAGGTCGGTGGTCAGTTGCGGGCGGGCGGCAAGGATGTGGGCGCCGTAGAGGAGCAGCGCCACCTTGGCGATCTCGGAGGCTTGGATCTGGATCGGACCGGCAGCGATCCAACGCTGGGCTCCGTTGGCCGAGGAGCCGACTCCCGGCATCAACGTAAGCAGCAGGAGACCGAAGGAGATCGCCAGCAGCATCGGCGTCAGGCGCCGGACGGTCAGCAACCCCCGGCCGGAGAGCACCTTGAGCGCGACGAGCCCGATCAGGCCGAACATCAGGGTCCGCTTGAGATAGAAGGCACCGTCTCCGCTGGCGCCGAGAAGCGACGTCGTCGAGCTGGCGCTGAAGACCATCACCGCGCCGAAGGCGAGCAGGCACATCGTTGCCGTCAGCATCAGCTGGTACTCGACCGGCGGCGCACCACGACGGCTCTTGGCACGGCGGGGGCCGATCCCGATCCCGCCGCGAAGCGCTGCGATCGCGGCGCTCATCGGAGTCCGCCGACGAGCTCGCGGAAGCGCTCACCGCGGTGCTCATAGTCGCGAAAGGCGTCGAAGCTCGCACAGGCCGGTGCCAGCAGGACGGTCTCCCCCGCTCGGGATGCGGCGGCGGCGTCGGCGACCGCCCGCTCCAGGGTTCCGGACTGAACCAGCTCGACCCCGGCGTCGGCGAGGTCGAGAGCGAGCGCCGGCGCTGCTTCGCCGATCAGGTAGGCGGCCCGGCAGCGCTCGCCCACCGCTGCGGCCAGCCCCCGGAAGCCACCCCCCTTGAGGCTGCCACCGAGGATCGCGTGCACGCCGCCGTCGAAAGAACGCAGAGCGGCGTCTGCGGCGGCCACGTTGGTGGCCTTGGAGTCGTTGACGAACGTGACCCCATCGATCTCGCCGATCCTCTCGAGCCGGTGGGGAACGCCTCCGAAGCTGCGAAGGCCGGAGGCGATCGCCTCAGCGGGAATCCCGGAGCAGAGCGCTGCTGCGGTTACCGCCATCGCGTTACGGGCGTTGTGCTCGCCACCGAGCGCGAGCTGATCGAGCTCGACCAGCGGGCGACCATTGGCCTCGAGGACCCCGTTGCGGATCCTCACCAGGCAGCCGCCCTCGGCACAGGCAGAGGCGCCATAGGCGATCGTCGCCCCGTTGCCGAGACGATCGGAGGCGGCGAACGCAGTCAGGTCCGCATCGAAGATCGAGAAGTCGCTCTCGCGCTGGCCGGCGAAGATCCGCAGCTTTGCGTCCCGGTAGGCCTCGAAGCTGTCGTGGCGATCGAGATGGTCGGGCGTGACGTTGAGCAGCACCGCGACCTCGGGCGCGAAAGCGCTGGTGTCTCCGAGTTGGAACGAGGAGCACTCGCAGACGATGGTCACGCCAGCGTCGATCTCGCCGACCAGGGAGGAGAGTGGCGTACCGACGTTGCCGGCGACCGCCACCGGGCGCGCCGCCTCTCGCCAGACATGGCCGAGCCACTCGACGACCGTGGTCTTGCCGTTGGTGCCGGTCACCGCGACGATGGGATTTGGCAGCGCCCTCCAGGCGAGCTCGAGCTCGCCTAGAACGGGGATCCCCCGCTCTCGCGCGGCCCTGACCACCGGAGCGTGGTCCGGCACGCCGGGGCTCTTTATCAGGGTCGTCACGCGGTCAAGGAGTTCGGTGCCTTCTGCATCGAGGTGAACTTCGACGCCTACGTCACGCAATCCTGCTGCCAGGGCAGGAGTACCAGAGTCGACCGCGACGACCCGTTCGCCCCGCTCGACAAGCATCCGCGCGGCTGCCTCCCCCGAGCGGGCGAGGCCTACGACGAGCAGTGGACCCGTCGGCAGCGGCGGTCGCGTTGCCAGCGATCCCATTGCTGGGTCATTCGCCGCCCGCCCGTGGCCTCCCCCTTCGGTTCGACAGGCGCTCCCGGAACCCGGGACCGAGCGCCTCAGCGCAGGGTCAGGACCGCGATCAGAACCACGGCAAGCGAGAGCAGGATCGCGACGTTGCCCGGATTCTGCTTGGCGTCGCCCTGGTTACGCAGATAGAGACCCCAGATCAATCCGATCAACGGCAGGATCGGTAGCCCGATCGAGAGCACCCATTCGAGCGTGGTCGGCCGGCCGCTCCGATCCCCGGCGGCGGTCGCGCTGACGGCCGGCTTGCCCGAGCTGGTCGGCGGCGCCTGCTGCCCCCGGCTGGTCGGCGGCGCCTGCTGCCCTCGGCTGGTCGGCGGTGCGTGTGCCGCGGCGGGCTGGGTCGCCGGCGCCTGAGAGGCGGCGGGCTGGGTCGGCGCCTGGCTCTCCGCTGCGGGCTCAGCCGGGGCGACGGCCGGGGCGGTGTGAGTCGTCCAGGCCGTCCCATCCCAGTAGCGGAGACCCTCGCCATCTGGGTCCGGGTACCAGTTGGGGGGCACGCTGGGCTGCTGTGGAGTCCCTTCCATAGCCATGAAGCCTATACCCCAATCGAGTTCTGGAACAGCGTGTAGCCGATCCCCGCAAAGACGGCGGCAACGATCCAGAAGCGGAGCATGATCTTGGTCTCTGACCAGGCCAGCATCTCGAAGTGATG
>Ga0307378_10001627_pt1 | contig 36019 bp, 20 predicted proteins | sample UN1MG_FD_202238 | JGI IMG/M metagenome (GOLD analysis project Ga0307378, IMG submission 202238) | Soil microbial communities from Risofladan, Vaasa, Finland - UN-1 | ecosystem: Environmental > Terrestrial > Soil > Coastal area > Acid sulfate soil | place: Finland: Risofladan, Vaasa | collected... | reverse complement strand
CGAGGGGCATTGAGGGGAATGGGACATTGGGCAACCTCCGCTGTGTACACTGGTGGTTGCCCAAAGCATGCCACAATACTCGAAATCAGGCAAGTCAGTGCGAAAAACGCGTATTCTTCATTGCTGCTTGCATTCGCTTGCATTTCCTCACTTGACAAATCGTCAATCTTCGTTTATACTACTCACTAAAGTTAATGATATTAACTCTAGTGATAAGGTGTAACATAATGAGACAAGCACCAGACCGGCGGCAGCGGCGTCGCCGAGCGACCATTGAAGAGATCAAATCCACTGCCCGCCAACAGATCGCTGAGAATGGGGCGGCCAGCCTGTCGCTGGGGGCGATCGCCCGGGCGATGGGTATGACGCCGCCCGCGCTCTACCGCTATTTCAAGAATCGCAATGCGTTGGTTACTGCGCTCGTCGTTGACGCTTACGATTCGATGGGGGAAGCGCTAGAGATCTCTGTGATGGATTTGGCACAGGATGACTATGCCGGTCGATTCCTGGCGCTGATGCATGCCTATCGCGAGTGGGCGGTGGAGCACCCGGAGGCCTATGCCCTGATGTATGGTGCATCCAGCGATGACGCCGCAATGTCGGGGGAGCAGGGCCAGCAGTTCCAGCAGGCGGTGATGCGCAGCATGCGCGCCATGGTAAAAGTGCTGCGCGCTGCATACGATGCCGGTTGCCTGGTCATCCCTCCCCAGTACGACGAACCGCCTCCATCGGTGAGACGGGCTCTGGGTTGGATGCAGTCAGTCCTGCAAGATGGGGCCATACCGTTGGGCATCCTCGCGCTGGCGTTCACGACGTGGCTCCACGCGGATGGGTTGGTCTGGCAAGAGCTGCACGGGCATCTGCCGAAGGCCCTGTTCGGTGCTGGCGATTTCTACGAAATGGAAAGCCGCGTTCTGGCCGAGCGCCTGGGTTTGGCCAGTTGGGGAGTGGAACATAAACTGACGCGATCAAAGGAGAGGAGCTAATGGTCACTGTTGATAAGGACAAGTGCACGGGGTGTGGTTCGTGCGTCAAGATCTGCCACGAGCACTGCATAGCGCTGGTCGATGACACGGTGAGTATCGACTATGAATTCTGCAGCACGTGCACGCAATGCGTTGCCATCTGCCCAGAGCAGGCGCTTTCCTGGGATGGTGTGCCGCCTGTGGCCTTTGACGAGGCGCGGTTGCCCTCGCCGGAGCAACTCGATGAGCTGTTCAAACAGAGGCGATCCATCAGGTCTTACAAGAAGGACAAGATCGACCGGGCGCTGCTCGAAGAGATCGTCACCTATGGGATTTATGCGCCGACCCACAACTATGGGTTTAGAGCCGTCGTGGTGGACGACGAGGAGATCATCGAGGCGCTCGACCGGATACTCATGCGCTTTGTTTCGATGCTGTACAACGTCGCGTTCAGGCCCAAGATCGTGGGTGTTCTCGCCAGGCTGATAGGACGCTCCGAGGAGTACCTGCTGAACAAACCCAAGATCGAGAGTTCCCTGGAAAGGGGATTCTCCTTCCACCATCCGGCGGCCATTGTCTTTATCGTCGGCGACAAGCGAATCCCGCTTTCCGCGGACAGCGCTCAATACGCCCTGGCCAACATCACGTTCTACGCGCAGGTCAGGGGAATCGCGAGTTGCCTGTGGGGAAACGGGCCGATCTTTATGGACAGGAGCCGGGCTGCCAGGCGGCACCTGGGGCTGCAAAGACACGACCGTATTTTCGGCGCGCTCTTCCTGGGGTATCCCAAGGTGAGGTTCAGGAACCGGGTAGAAGGCAGGACGATGCCTATTCAGTGGAATGGGGGGTAAAGGCGGGCCCCTCGCTGGCCTGTGAAACCCAGACGAGGCTGATCAGAAACCCGGCGAACATGATCGCTGCACCGCTGAGATACGGGTAGTTCACGTTGACGTCGAATATGAAACCGGCCCAGATCGGCCCGACGATGCGTCCCAGGCTCATGAAGGAGTTGCTCAACCCCATCGTCGTGCCCTGACCCACGGTGGCCCGCTTGGAGGCCAGGGAGATGATCACCGTACGCAGCAGTGTCTTGGAGAGGATAAAGATGCCCGTCGCCAGCAGAACACCCGGATAGGTGACCGCCAATAGCAGGATCACAAAGCCCGCCGCGCTGGCAGCCAGCGAGACCTTGATGATCGGCGCTTCGCCCCAGCGCCGGGTGAGCGGGCCGATGAGGGCGACCTTGCCCAACGTCGAGACGAGGCCGACCACCGCCAGGATGGTGCCCACCCGCTCCGGGCCGTAGTCAAGCTCCTGCGCTGCATACAATCCAAAGATAGACTCGAAATTGGCGAGCCCAAAGCTGACCAGGAAGAGCAAGAACATCAGCAAGCCAATCGGGCCAAACAGCGCACGCCACAGTGCACCCAGGTCGATAGTCCTCACTTTGCCCCCTCGTTGGCGCACTTCGACGGGCAGCGATTCGGGGAGCCACAGGGCAGCCAGCAACAGCGCCAGCAGCGAGGAACCGGCGGCGACGAAAAAGGGTAACGCGAGGGAACTACCCCCCATCCATCCACCGGCCGCCGGGCCAAGGATCAGTCCCAGGCCTATCGCCGCCCCAAGCGCCCCCATCCCGCCACCTCGGTCGCGCTCCGAGGTACTATCGCTGATATAGGCCAGCGCCGTGGACGACGTCGCCGATGAAAGGACGCCGGAGAGCGCCCTGGAGGCAAAGAGCATCCACAACTCTGTAGAAAGCCCGAATAACAGCGACGACAGGCTGTACCCCAGCAAACCCAACAGCAGAATTGGTTTGCGCCCGACGCGGTCGGAGACACTGCCCCATATCGGACCAAAGAGCAGCTCCAGGAACGCCGACGTAGAGATGAGCAAGCCCAGGTGGCTGCCGCTGGCCCCCATCTTTTCGATGTAGAAAGGGAAGAGCGGTATCACTATCCCATAGCCCAGCATCACCACGATCAGGGTGAAGGAGAGAATGGCGATTTGTTTGCGGTTGCTTGCGTTCATGTCAATTTGCTCCATCGCACTTGTGACGGGACACGCAACACGGAGCACGTGTTACGTGTTGCGTGTCACTGCGATAGGATAACCACTCCCTCGCTGCCATCCACCGTGACGACCTGCCCGCTGCGAATGCGCCTGGTGGCCACGCCGGTGCCCATCACCGCCGGAATGCCGTACTCGCGGGCCACGATCGAGCCGTGGCTCAGCGGCCCGCCCACGTCCGTCACGATGGCGGCGGCCATGGCGAACAGCGGCGTCCAGGCCGGGGTGGTGATGCCCGCCACCAGGATGTCGCCCGGCTGCATCTGGTCAAAGTCCTCTGGGCCGTGTAGCACCTGGGCGGTGGCTGTCACGCGCCCCGGACTGGCCCCCACGCCTTTGATGGTCTCGCCCACCTGATCCTCCGCGCTTGCGGCCAGCCAGATGTCGGCGTTCATCCCCATGACCTTCTTGGAAGGCGGCAACTGCGGCGGAGGTGTCGCCTGCCTCTTGGCACGCCAGACAGCCTTGCGCTCTTGGACCTGTCTCATCAGGTCGGACAGGGGCGCACCCCCATCCAGCGCCGATGCTGCCTCCTTCGCCTCATTCTCGCGCAGCCAGAAGATGTCGTCGGCCTGCGCGATCGCCCCAGCCTGCGCGATCCGGCGGCCTAACTCCCGCAGCATTCGCCGCAGCAGTGGATATCCCAGCCCGATGTCGGCGATGCCGTCTTCGCGCAAGGGGGCCAGGTGCTGCGCCCATCCGAGGACCTTGCGGAAGATCTTGAGCTTCAGCCCTTTCAGTCGGTTCAGCGTTTCCTCGGCGGCCTGCTCGCGCCGCTGGGCGAATTGCCGCTGGCGCTCGTGCGGGTTGGTGCCCCGCTCGCTCAGGTACAGCTTGAGTAGCCCTAGGATCGGCGTCGGCTCGTCGGCAGGCACCGGTTTAGCAAAGTCGAGGTCGTAGATCGAGTGGCCGTAGCGGTCCAGGTGCTCGCGGAAGCGATCCTGCCACCGGCGCCAGTCGTCGGCGTCCACGCCCTCGGGCGGTCGCCCATCCTTCCCCCGCTCGGCCAACGTGGCGGTCGGCGTATCGGCCAGGTAGGTGGCCAGGTCGGCGCGCGCGAGGCACCACTGCGCCAGGTCGTAGAGCGCCTTTTCCGCCTGGACGGGGATACTATCGTACCCCAAGAGGAAGGCCGGGGCGTCAGGGTCGCCTTCGCGCCTGACCATCTTCTCGTAGACGCGGGTGAACAGCATCTCGCTGCCGGCGGCGGCGCCCATGGTGCTGGATTGCAGGGTGGTCAGGAGGTGTACCATCCCGTCCAGAATCTCTCGGGCGCCGGTTAGCAGTTCGGTCGCGGTTAGTGTATTGAGTGGTTTTGCCCCCCACCGTGCGATTGCGTCTTTGTAATAGGGATATGCTATCTCGTTCAAGCGTTGCTCGCCGGTCCGCAGCATGCGCGGGACGTCGGGTCCCAACCGGGTGAGCAGCAGCCACCACTGCTTGGTCGTAAAGTTCGCCCGCATGTAGGCATAGTCGTTGATGGTCAGGACTGTGTCCTCCGGCAGGGCTTCTGGCTTGCCGACGAGCCGATCCAGCAGCCCCCGGAGACCGGCGTTGATAACGGAAAGGCCCATCGTGGCGAACAGGGGAGTCAGCGGATCGGGCATGAAGTCGATGATGCTGGTGCGCAAGTACTGGCCTTTGGGATCAGGCATTTCCCACTTGATTGGTGCCGGCGCTTCGGGTTCAGGCAGTTGCGCTTCCGCAGGAAGCGCCGTGATCGGCCGGGCCTGGACGATGGCGAACGCACCTTCGGCCAGTGCCCACTCGATGTCCATCGGCATGCCGTAGAACTGCTCGATCTGCACGCCCATCTGCGTCAGTTCGGCGGCCTGTGCGTCGTTCAGCACGGGTGCGCGGCGCAGCGTCTCGGGGACTGGGTGCTCCTCCGTGCTACTTTCCAGCAGCACGGTCATCACCTGCTTGTCAGCCGTCTCGCGCGCAAGCACCCCGCCGGTCACCTTGTCCACCGTGAGCGTGTCTGGCGTCACCATCCCGCCCACGACCGCCTCGCCCAGCCCCCAGGCCGCGCTGATCATCGCCTCGTCGCGTTTCCCCGTGACCGGGTTGGCGGTGAACAGGATGCCCGCGGCTTCGGCGTGAACCAGCGCCTGCACCACCACCGCCAGGCTGACGACGCCTTGGTCAATGGTGTGCTGCATCCGGTAGCCGATGGCGCGCGCCGTCCACAGGCTGGCCCAACAGCGCTTGACCGCTTCCTGCACGGCCTCTATGCCGTGAATGTTCAGGAACGTCTCCTGCTGCCCGGCGAAGGACAGGTCGGGCAGGTCCTCTGCCGTGGCTGACGAGCGCACGGCGACTACGGGGTGGTCGCCCGGCAAGTCGGCATACGCCTGGACGATGGCCTCGGCGATGTCTTGGTTCATCCGTGCTCGCGAGAACAGTTCTTTGATCGTGCGCGAGGCCGTTTCCAGCGTGGCAGGCTGCGAGGGATCTGCCATCTCCAGCGCCGCCAGGATGCGTGGCTGTAGGTTATTCTCGGCGACGAACTGCCGGTAGGCGGCAGTGGTGACGTGGAAACCGCCCGGCACCGGCAATCCGGCGTTGGAGAGCCGGGCCAGGGATGCGCCCTTGCCGCCCACGGTTTCCAGGACGGCCTGTGTATCGTTTAGAGGTAATACATAGATGTGTGTCATTATCATCCTCCCCTACAGGTTGATTCAGTCCAGGATCGTCACAATCCCTCGCCCGCCGTCCACGCGCACCCGATCGCCGGTCTTCAAGCGTATCGTGGCGTCGCCGCAACCGACGACGGCGGGGATGCCCAGCTCACGGGCCACGATGGCAGCGTGGGACAGTGAGCCGCCGATGTCCGTGATCACTGCCGCAGCACGCGGGAACAGCGGCGTCCAGCCCACGTTCGTCGTGCTGGTGACCAGAATCTCGCCAGGTTGGAGCCGCTCTCCTTCATCAGGGCTATCGATGCGACGAACCGGCCCTTCCACGCGGCCGGCGGAGCCAGGGTGCCCCTTGATGACGCGATCAGCGCTCGGCGGAGCGGCGGATAGACGCGCGTGGGGATCAAAGACATCCATCCGGCGGTTCGGGTCGGCGGCCCACTGGAAGGGATCAAAGCGGCCCCGGATCCACGCTGGCAAGGGCGGCAACGCCTTGTATTTCTCGTATGCCTCCCGCCGGGCGGAGATACGTGCCACCGACGACGCGTCGCCGGATAGAACGTCGACGACTTCGTCAACCGTCAGGAAGAACACACCATCGCCGAGCCCGGCGAGCTCGCCGGCGCGCAGGAAAAACCTGCGGATAACGTCTACTATTCGCGTGAGCTCGGCGCGCGTCGCTTCGCGGAGGGTGTTTGCTTCCGTTACCTCGTCGATCATGTGCTTTATAGCCTGGGCTTTCTTTGGGGGCAGGTTGCGCTTGATGTCTTCCCACACGGCGGCGGACTCGGCGTCTCGCTTGGCCAACAGCTCCACCACGTCGACGGGTGACTGGCTGAATTCGGCCAACTGCCTGTCGAGCCAATCGGGATCTTCATACGGGCGCGGTTCGGCCAGTTCGTTCTCGTGTGGCCCACGGTGCCCATATCGCTGCAGGTATTCCTCGCGACCCAGTTCCCCCCTGCTCAACTTGAAGAGGCCCACCAGCGGTCCCACGCTGGCCAACTCCCCCGCACTGCTGATCGTCGTCAGAAGCGCGTTGGCATCGTCGCCTCCCAGGAGCCTGGTCAACTCGGCCTTGAGTTTGCGAGTCCGTAGATTGAGTTCCTCGTTCATCTTGTCCTGGAGGGGGTGGATCTCCCTCCACAGGGGCCTGATCTCCTTCGTCCAGAGGGCGATCAACTCATCTCCTGACGCCCTCTCGATCCGGTGCCCTAACTCCTGGCATCGTTCTCGCACCATCGCCAGGAACTCGGACGCGCTTTTCCTCAGCCTGGCCTTCTTCAACCCATTTCTGGCTTCCTGGGGCAGGACCTGAAGCAGCACAGTCCGCCAGGAAACGGGGTACGAGGGGGTGTCCACGCCGGCCGGGGGAACGCCAACCGAATCCTTGCTCACGCTCATCACTCGTTCGTGTTTTCGCATGATCTTGAGCATGAACGAATACATCAGGCTGTAATTGAGATAGGGGCGACCGGCGATGCGCTCGATCGTGGGAATGCCGCCCATTGACAGCATGCTGAAATAATCCTGCCATACCGACCAGGTGCTCGGCGTCGTTGCGGTGGGGAAAACCTCACCCACGATCATATTCGTCCACAGGTAATCTCCCGTGACTGTGGCTCCTCGTTCTGTCATGATAAACCTCCTCCTCACTTATATAAACCGGACGGTCCCGTTCGCCCCGTCCATCTCAACTAGCTGCCCATCGTTGAGCACCAGAGTCGCTCGTTCAATTCCGGCGACGCAGGGCTTGCCATATTCCCGCGCGACCAGCGCCCCGTGTTGGAGCATCCCACCTATCTCAAGGATGATGCCTCCGGCGTTGAGGAACAGCGGTGTCCACCCCGGATCCGTCGCCCGCGCGACCAGGATCTCGCCCGGCAGGACCGGCTTCTCATCGGGCTCGTCAAGCACCTTGATCTTGCCGCGCACGATACCAGGCGAGATCGGTTCTCCCACCAGTTCGCCCTCGACCGCTTCTTTCTTCGGAGGCCGGAGAATCTTGCCGCGAGAGTCTATGATACGAGGGAGTTCGTGGAACTGCCGTAGCTTTTTCGGGAAGCGGGTGTTCTTCTCGGCCAGCGCCCTCAAATCGAGGGAAGGATCGGCCATCCCACGCTCAAAGTCGTCCATGTGGAGGTCGAATACCTGTTCCGGGCTGTCCAGCCGGTCTGCATCAAGGAAAGGTTGTGCAGCGGCCAGAACACGCTTTCTGAACATGTCAGTGACCAGACTGACGAAATACTTGGGACGCTCTCGGAGACCTCCGAGCTCAACCAGGATGCTATAGTTCTTCTCAAACTGCTTCGCTTTGCGCTTTCCCTTCCGTCGCGCTACATGTAAAAGATCCTCGTAGGCCTTTTCCCGTTGTGCTCTGGCCTGGTCGAAAATGGCCTGTGGACTGTGTTCAGCGGGCGAGCTTATTGCCATCGTGCGCAGTTGCTCAAAGAACAGGACTGGCTGTTCGTAGAAGCGCGGTGCAGCAACGTCCATCTCCATCGGGCCACGGAAACCATACTCTTCCATGAACGCATCCCACGCATCCAGAAACTCTACAGAAAAGGACCTTTCTTTGAGTCTTGAGGCAAACACCTCGCCCGACGCGCACGCTGCTATCTCCCTGAAACCGGCCAGGCGGACCATGGCAAGCCCCATCTCGATCGTGATGTTGTTCGGCAGCGCGCGCCCCAGGTATACCACCTGATCGCGGATCTCTGGCTGCTCGTCTTTGAAGAGCTTGTTGATCCTGGAGCGGCCAAGTTCTGCCGCAGCCATCCCGGCCCCGAAAACTGTCGCATACGCCACCATCCTGGCCAGAGTTCTGGTCGCAAATTCCGCCAGGGAGAGGCCCTTTTCTGTCTCTGCTTTCTTCAGATCCTTTCGCAATCGCTCTTCTTCGTCAAAGTACCTGTGCTTGAACTCGGCCGGCTTCCTCAGCGCCTGAAGCACGCTCCCGATCAGGCCAAGGTTCTGGCGGATCATCTTGAACACGAGCCCCTTTAGTGCCGGCGGGAGCGTTTTCAAGGTATATTCGGTTTCATCTATGCTGGCGATGGTCTCAGCGCCCAGCGCGTCCATGGGTCGCCAGAAATCCACCAGGCCCTTTTTCCCCCGCAGCTTGAGCGTGTATGAGACGTTAACGTACGTTCGCCCCGCCAGCGTCGGCCTGACTTTGCTGATAACGTCGGGCCCAATGTCGCCCATTGTGGCTTTGAGCGTCTCCGAGTTTACGATCACCAGATAATCCGTTCCCATCACGGACAGAGGTTCTTGCATCCCCCACTTGACCAGCGTCAGATCACCGTACAACCGTTTGGGCTCTCCCGGTGCTGTGAGCAAGTCCTCTGGCAATGGGAAATAGGCGGTGATCGGACGGGCCTGGAGCAGATACAGCTTCCCATACGCAAAGGCCCATTCCACGTCAACGGGTTTCCCGGTATAGTCCTCCACCTGGACGAGCATGCCGGTCAACGATAGCACCTCCTCATCGGAGAGGCAAGCGTCAGAACGGGCAGGGGAGGGTTCCTCGTACGTTCCACCGTCAGGCGCAAGCCAGACCGAGGTCTCCTTTTTCCCGGTCTTGCGCTCCAGGATGATGCGTGACACCTTGTCGACGACGAACGAGTCCGGCGAGACCACGCCGGAGACCACCGACTCGCCGAGCCCAAAGTTGGCGTTGATGACCGCCTCGTCGTAGCAGTTGTTGACCGGATTCAGTGAAAAGGCCACCCCGGCGGTCTGAGCCGCAATCTGCTTCTGCACAACGACGGCGATGCGCGGTTGATCCACCGCGAGCCCATGTTCTTGCTTGTACAGGAAAACCCGCTCGTCAAAACAGGAGGCAAACGAACGGCGCAACGCTTCTTCTAACGCCTCTTCCCTTACTCCGAGCGTTGTCTCGTACCCCCCGGCGAAGGAGAGCTCTTCCAGATCCTCTTCGGGCGACGACGACCGGACGGCAAAGAGGGGCGTCCCGTCACCAGCTTTCAGGTGTTCGAGCGCTTGGGCAAGGACTCCTTTGTGCATGTCGTCCAGCTCAAGATGCATGCACAGTGTCTTCAGCGTGGCACTGTTTTGTCCCAGGTCCTCGGGCGAACTGTTCAGAACTTTTTTCCATTCAGGGGTTCTCTTGACATACTCAAGCCACGGCTCGAAGAAAGCCACCGAGAGAACAAACCCGGGCGGAACAGGCAGCCCACGCCGTGTCATGAATATCAGCGACATCCCCTTGCCGCCCACCTGTGACAGTTCAGGGGCCTCATCCGTGGTAAATGGATATGCGAATTTCATGATGCTCCTCCCTCTTTCACACCAGTTGTGCATCATCTTCCGAGTTCATCTCGATGGGCTGCGTCGAGACGCGGTTAAGAGAAATCAGCGCCAGGTTGAGATCCCAGATCTTGGACACGATCCCCCGCAGGGTGGCCTGGTCGGCGACAACGCCGGTCAGCGTGGTGATCGGCGAGACGTCGCTCCCGCCCTCGACCGCGACCGCCATCCCACCGAACCATTCCGACCACCTCTCGTCGAGCCGTCCCTGCACCTTGATTTCATAGATTCCTGGCTGGTCCAGGTCGCGTCCGTCCGTCACCATGTGTGTCTCCTCGTCCAGACCTGGCAGCCCGGCGCGGCTCCTGTCCAGGTCCACGGCTTTCAACTGTGCACAGAGTATAGCCACCGACTGGGTAGGTTGTCACCACCCAAAGTGGGTGGTTAAAGTCCCCTACCTATTTGCAGATTTGCAGATTGGCAGATTGCAAATTGCAGATTGCAGATTGCAGATTGCAGATTGCAGATTTGGAGATTTGAGGATCTGCGTGAGACAGTGTGAGGGGTTGGGGGAGAGCTCTCCTCGGTTGCGACTGGCTTACAGCAGGCCCAGTTCGCTTGCGCGATCAATCGCATCCGACCGGCGATGGACACCCAGCTTGCCGTAGATGTTCTTGATGTGAAACCGAACCGTGTTTGCGGAAATGCAGAGCTCTTTTGCAATCTCTGTGCTGGATAGATGGGTGGTCAGCAGCCGCAGCACCTCGAGCTCGCGTTCGCTCAATGGCTCGACCAAGACAGGCGAAGCGCCTGCCCTGAGGCGGACGGAACGTCCGTAGTCGGAGGGACCTGTCCTGAGCTTGTCGAAGGAACGAAAGACGGAGGGCGAATCTTCTGCCTTCGTCGTTGGTCCCTGGTCCTTCGTCCCGCGCTCAAACGCCGCCAGCAGCTTGCTCACGTACTCTGGCGCTATACCACGGGACGCAGCCTGGCGCAACAGCTCGCGCATCGGCTCCCCCTCGTCGACAAAGGCGCGCACGTAGCCTCCTGGTTCGGCGAGGGACAGCGCATGTTCCAGACAGGCCATCGCCTGCGCGACGTCGCCCCGCACCTGGAATGCCACCGCCCTGAGGATCTCGATCTTGAGCACGCCTTCGTGCCGCCCCTGCTGCTCCGCCATCGCCAGCGCTGGCTCTAAGAGCGGCAGCGCTTCGTCGGGCCGACCCTGGGCAAGCAGCACCCGCGCCAGCGTGACGTACTCGTACTGGCGCATCATATGGTCGTAGAACGAGCCGCCCTCTTCCAACTCGGTCGCGCCGGTGGTCGCTTCCAACCCCCGTTTCTCGACCCAGCGCATCGCTGCTTCGATGTCCCCCTGCGCGGCCCACAGCCGCGCCTGGCACGCGGCCACGATGATGTCGTCCAGTTCGGTGGCCTCGAACTGTATCGCGATCTGCTGCGCCTTCTGGATCGCGGCGCGAGCGCCCGGCTCGTCCCCCTGCGCCTGCCTGACGCGCGCCAGGTAGACGTAGCCATCCAGGGTCCCAAACTCCCCCCACTGGCTGGCCAGTTCGATACCTTCCACGAGATAGCGCGCGGCTGCCTCGAGATCGTTCCATTCTCGCGACAGTTCGCCCAACCCGATCAGGGCCATGCCGGCGACGGGCAGCGGCTGTCCCTGCTCGTCGACGGCCAACGCCATCGCCTGCTGGTAGATCTCTGTCGCTTCGTAAAGCTGACCCTGTGCTCTACGTGCTTCAGCCAGGTGACACAACGCCATCACGGCGACCATGACGTTGCCGGTCTCCTGGCCCACCCTGGCGGCTTCATCAAGGGCCTGGCCGGTAGCCACGACGTCGCCGCTCAGCAAGCGGCAGATGCTCAGGTTCCAGGCGGCGACACCACGGAAGAACGAATCACCCTCGGGCAACTGTTCCAACGCCTGGCGGGACAGTTCGCTGGCGTAGGACGTGCGACCTTGAAAGGCAGCGATCAAACCACGCAGCGTGTCCACCTTGCCGGAGATGAGGTCGGTATCCCCCTCTACGTCCTGCAAGCGCGACTCGACGGCGTCCGGCGGATGGCCGCCCATCAGGAGCGCCCAGGCGTGAAAGAGGCACAACGTAGGCCGGGCGCGCACCAGTTCATCAGGCAGCGCCTCCACCCAGTTCAGGAACGTGACGACCTCGCTCCGCATCAGGGTCGTCTCGGCTGTCTGCTCAATCAGGTGCGCTGCCCGCTCGAAATCGGACGCGGCCAGTGCGTGATCGATCGCCAGCGGTTCCAGCCCGTTATGCTCGTACCACGTGCTGGCCCGGCGGTGTAAGGACGCAAGTCCTTGCGCCCCCATCTCCTGGTGCAAACGGGCACGCAACAAGTCGGCAAAGAGGCGGTGGTAGCGATACCAACGTCGCTCGTTGTCCAACGGGACGACGAAGAGATTGTACCGTTCGAGGTACTCGAGGATCTCCTTGGCGGACAAATCGGCAAATCGGCAAATCGGCAAATCATCCGCTTGCAGACTTGCAGATTTGCTGATTTGCAGATTTGCAGATTTGCTGATTTGCTGACTTTCTGTCACCGCATCGCACAACGGAGCGGTCATGCGGTCCAATATGGCCGTCTGGAGCAAAAAGGTCTGGATACTCGAGGGCTGGCGCTGCAGGACCTCCTCCACCAGGTAATCCAGGATATACCGGTGGCTGCCCGTGAATGCCTGGATAAAGCCGCTGGTGCGCCCGGCGTCCTGCCGCTGCATGGCCAGCGCCGCCATCTGCAGGCCCGCGATCCATCCTTCGGTGCGGGAGGCCAGTGCGACGACATCATCCCCCGAAAGCTCCAGGCCCATCGCCCGGTTCAGAAACTCGGTGACCTCTTCAGGCGTGAAGCGCAGGTCGGGTTGGCGCAGTTCGGTCAACTCCCCGCGACCGCGCAGGCGCGCGACGGGCAGGGGCGGGTCAGCGCGGGTGGCGATGACCAGGTGTAGATTGGCCGGCATGTGATCGAGCAGGAACGCCAGCGCGTCGTGAATCGTTTGGGCGGTGACGAGGTGGTAGTCGTCGAGAACCAGGACACAACCGCCAGGGATGGCGTTGATCTGGTTGATCAGCACCGTCAAAAGTTCTTCCATCGGGGATGGCGTGCTTGCTTTCGCAAACCCAGGCGACTGCAGTGCACCCAGTGCACCTCTTCCAACGCTCTCATCAATCGTCTGGAAGGCCGCGATCAAGTAAGCCAGGAAGCGCACCGGGTCGTTGTCGCCCGCGTCCAACGAGAGCCAGGCCATGCGGATTTTGGATTTTTGACCTTGGACTTTTTCAGGTTTCCCGCCAGCAGACGTCAATCCAAGATCAGCGACCCATTCGCTCAGCAGCGTGGTCTTGCCAAAGCCGGCCGGGGCGGAGATGAGCGTGAGCTTGCGGGCAAAAAGCCCCGCGTTCAACCGTTCGACCAGGCGTGGGCGCATCACCAGTTCCGGCCGGACGGGGGGGATATAGAGTTTGGTAGCCAAAAGGGGCGTGGCCATTTCGCTCTCCGTGGCGGCACATCGCGCTGCAGTGAGACTGGTACTTGTCTGTCCCGATTATAACCGAACGGCTGCGCTGGCACAAATACACGCCGCGCGCCGGAGAAACGACCGCCCCGACCTGCGCGGTTGGAACGGTTTTGCGTTGCCGGGGTTGAGGCGGTGGCGGCGGGAGGTTGGAGTTGAATCATCCCGGAAAGCGGGTATAATACAAGAGTATCCTATCAACGTGCCTTACATCAGATGTCTCCGGATTCAGGATACGGCTGAAAGGGGGCACGTGTGCGCGAGGCTTCCAAACGTCAGGGATACGTGTTGCATCTGTGGATCATCCTCCTGACAGTCCTGGCACTGGCTGCTCTATATCTCGTCGAAACACTCACCGCCCGCCAGCCACCTGTCGAGGCATCGTCCACGCTAGAGCCTGTCTTCTCCCACCCCGGTGGCTATTATGATCGGAACGTTCAACTAGAGATCAGTGCTCCCCATTCCAGCGCCAGTAAGCGCAGCGACGGTAAGCAAGGCGACGGTAAGCGAAGCGACGTGCTCTTTACGCTCGACGGCAGTGTGCCCACACGCGCCAGCGGAGCAGCCTACACCCAACCCATCCACCTGAGCGCGGCGACGCCGGCCGTCACCGTCGTGCGCGCTCGCGCCGTGCTGCCCGGTGGCAAGCTGGGACCCGTCGTCAGCGCGTCGTATTTCGTCGGCGTGCCGGCGACGTTGCCGCTGATGTCGTTGATTATGGACCCCAGCGACCTTTGGGACCCGGAACGCGGCATTTACGCCAACCCGCTCGAAACAGGAAAGGCGTGGGAACGGCCGGCAGACGTCACCTACGTGGACAGGGATCGCCGCTCGGGGTTCCACATCCCGGCCGGGGTCCGCGTACACGGTGCATGGAGCCGTTACTTACACAAAAAGTCGCTGCGGCTCTATTTCCGCCAGGAGTACGGAGCCAGCCGGCTCGAGTATCCTTTATTTGCCGGCAGCCAGGTGCGCTCGTTCAAGCGATTGGTGTTGCACAGCGGCGGGGAGGATCTGTTCGGTGCTCCCGACAGTTGGAACTGGACGCTCATGCGCAACCGGTTGGCCGACAGCCTGGCGTTTGAGCTCGACGGAACCGCCACCCACAGCCAACCGGTCCTCGTGTTCATCAATGGCGAGCCGTGGGGGATCTATCAGATCCGTGAGCACATCGACCGCTATTTCCTGGCGGACCATTATGGCATCGAAGCGGCCGACATCCTGGATGCGCCCGAATATTCCTGGGACGAACAGGTCATGATGGGAGACCGCGAAAACTGGGATCACCTGATGCGGTTCCTCGAAACCCACGACCTGGCAGACCCGGCCGACTATGCCTACGTGCAGAGCCAGGTTGACGTCGCGAACTTGATCGACTATTGCATCCTCCAGATCTATGCCGCCAACGCCGACTGGCCGCACAAAAGCGTGCGACAATTTCGCCCTCGCGTGCAGGGCGGCCGCTGGCAGTGGATATTTTGGGACACTGATCTGGGCTTTGGGACAACCCTGCACAGTCAAGTCTCCGACAACGTGATCAAACGGTTGCTGGAGTACGATCACCCGGGCACGGGCGGGCGCGACGTGCTCCTGTTGCGAAGGTTGCTGGAAAACCCGGTGTTTCTTGACCGGTTTCTCTCGCGCACCGCCGATCTGCTCAACACGACGCTTGCGCCTCAGTCGGTCATCGCCCACGTCGACGGGCTGGCCGCAGAGCTCGAGCCGGACATTCACTACGAGATGATCCGTTGGTCAAGCCCGAGTAACTGGGAGTCCAGCGTGCAAGAGTTGCGCGATTTTGCCCGCCACCGGCCGGACTTTTTCCGGCAGCACATGGTCGAAGCCTTCGACCTGGACGGCACGGCACAACTTGCCTTCAAGCCGCCGGCCAACGGGTCCGGCTTCGTCGCCGTCAACGGGGTCCTCGTGCCGGACCTGCCCTGGCAAGGCGTCTATTTTCAGGGCCTGCCTGTGCAGGTCGTGGCCGCGCCGGCGCCGGGCTATCGCTTCGCCGGCTGGGACCCGCTTGACCTCCCACAAACCCCAACGATCACGCTGACGGTCAACACGGCCCAGACGATCACGCCGCGCTTCGAGGCGATCGGCGACGATGCGCCCCGGCCGGGCGACGTGGTCTTTGCGACGCATCGGATGGACGAGGGCAGTCACCTCGATGGGGACTGGTTCGAGTTGCTGGTGACGCGTCCGGGCGGCGTCGATCTGCGTGGCTGGCGCGTGACCGACAACGACACCAAGACCGCGACGGACGAGGGCTCGTTGATCTTTGGCGAGCACCCGGCCTTTGCTCGCGTGCCTCGAGGTACGACGATACAGGTCGCCGTCGCTCAAACGGGCGACAGCCGGCCTGAAGACAACCTGAGCACGTGGGACCGGCAGATGGTCCTGCACGCCGGCAACGGCCATCTGGACATCGAAATCGATCCGGGGTTCAACCTGGGGCCAGGCGACAACCTGGTGCTCCTGGCCCCTGGCCCCACGGAGGCATTCGGCGACGACCAGGGCATCGCCTTTGTGACGGAAGGCAGCACCATTACACCCGCGTCCTTCGGCGTGCTGGTCGACGGTGTGTTGCCCACGCCCGCTTCTGCTGACGCGCCGCCTGATTGACTCACAAATCTTATTCGGGACGCAGATTCACGCAGATGCCTCGGAGCACGCCCACGTGCGAACGGCTCCTGCAGCCTCCGCTTCGCATCTGGGGATGCTCCACTCCTCGCCATGAGCTCCGCATCTGGGGATGCTCCACTCCTCGCTATGAGTGAGACATGACGTCGTCAAGCTATTGAACCTGGATCGATTGCAGAACCATAATCCGATCCACCTGCTCTACCCCCTGCCCATCCCAGACCGGCAACCGCTCCAGGCTGGGCCACTGATACATCCCCACACGCAGATCATACATCCCCGCAGGAGTGTCGGGATCGAGCACCAGGCGGTGGACGTCCGGCACGACGTCTCCAGGGAGCCAGGCCATGGTGGGATACCGCCCATCCAGCGGCGGCCCGTCGTGGCTGGCGACGAGTTGGCCATCGGCATCCAGCAGGTGAGCGAACACGACGTAATAGTCTTCCGGTGGTCGCTGCGCTTCCCAGTACAGCGTGACGTCAAACTCGGCCCCGGGCGACAGGCGATCCGCCACCTCAAAGCCCAGCAAATCGATCTGGTTCCCGAAATTCGCGCCCACCGGCTTCGCCACGCCCAGTTCGCCCTGCCAGGGCACGACCACGTACCCCAGCAGGACGCGGTCAAGCGGGGACGTATCGTCGTCCTGGTAGACGCGCAAAGGGCTCTGCGTGTCCGATGACAGCACGGACGCGTCCAGGCGATACGCCCCGACGGGAACGTCATCCTCCATCTGTAACACAAACCGCTCGGCCACTACCTGTCCTGGCTGCCACCAACCCACCGGGACGCTGGGCTCACCGTACATGTCCACCTGCCGCCAATGCATCCAGTCACCGCCACCCTCGGGCAGGCTGAAGAGCACGACGGTCTGAAACGTCTTGGTGACCGGTTGCGTTGCCTGGAGAAAGAGGGTCACGTACACGTCATCCCCAGGCTGGACGCGCTTCGGCCAGTGCGTGTACCCCACCAACTCCACCCCGCCCGGCAAGTGCGCGTTCAGTGGCCGGCGCTCTCCCCTGTCAAACGCGCTGGGACGATAGCTCCAGATGGTGAGGGGTGACGTACCATCGTAAGGCGACTCGAAACTCTGCACAGGCTCGTAGCCATTCCGAAACCAGCCTGTCCGCATCAGGTCATCCCAGGCCAGGCTCCTGAAAGAGACGCAATACTCGGGCGGGTTGTCGGCCAGAGATCGCAGCAGCGATGCCAATTCTGCCTGATCGCTCTGGCCTCCATCCCACGGCAGGGTAGCCCGGTCCGCCAGATACCCCACCCGCCCGGAGCCCAGGACGGTGGCCGCGGGGTCACTGTGAGCGCGCAGCCAATCTCCCGCCCGTTGCTCAAGCTCCTGGCGGATGACCGGCCTGGACGGATAGCGTTGCAGGAGCGAGGACGCCTGGGCGACACCCAGCGGCAACCCGCCGATAAGCGCCAGGCTCACCGCCAGCACCGGGCGGTCGAGACGGACGACGTCGTGCGCTCCCATCCACTCGACGATCCAGTCCACGCCCAGTCCGGCCAGGAACACCCCCAGCGTGGCCAGCATCGCCCCGGCCGCCGGGCCGCCGCTCAAGAGCGACGTCACCACCCACGCTCCCCATAGTAACCCGGCCCGCCAGGGCTTTCGCGTCGTGGCGGACAGTCCCCCCACCCCACACAGAGACAGCGGCGGGAACAGCCAGTAGAATTCGCTCTCGTCCAGGAGCTGGCGAAAGGCCAATGTCCAATGTCCAATGACCAATGACCAAGGGGGAATGACCAATGACCAATGTCTAATGTCCAATGTCCAACCCCACCCGAGTGCGGCAATCGCCAGGGCCAGGCAGGGCCACAGCGGGAAGCGTCGTCCCTCGATCCACCGGATGACCAAGAGCAGCGCGGCCATCGCCAGCGTGGCCAGATCCAGGTGTGTGCACAGCATCAGCGCCAACGCGCCAGCCTGGACGTTCCATCGCTTTTCTATCGACGCCGCGATGGCGATCCACGCCCAGGCCACCGCCCAGGGGACCTCGGTCCCCAGCGTGGACACGATGGCCGGGCTGAAAGCCACGAGCGCTGCCGACACCGCCGCGGCCACCGGCCGGCGCATGGCGCGGCCAGCGGCATAGATCGCGACAACTGCTGCCCCCCATCCCAGCGCGCTCAAAACCAGGCCAGCCTGTGGCAATGGAATCCCCAGTCTGGCCGGCAGCGACAGTGCCAACGCGTACAGGGGCGCTCTGAACAGCGCCCGTCCCTCTGCGGCCAGATTGTGGGTCAACCCGCGCCCAGCCGCCAGGTTGCGAGCGTAGCGGAACGTGACGTACGCGCTATCGTCCAGGTACGCACCCCACACCAGCCCGATGGCAAGCGGGGCAATCAGAAGCGCAACCCATAGCGCGGCTTCTGACCACGACCGGATCGTTCGAGGAAATGCAATGTCCGCCAGGTTTTTGTGACCGTCCATAGCAGGATGCTGTCGAAATTCGTCGTACCACCCGTCCGTTGCTCCATTCTACCCCTACCCACCCGCCCGTGCAAATCGGCCCGCTGGTTGGGCATGATTAAAAGTTTGGGGCAAAGACCTCAACAAGTTGAGGCATCCAGTGCACCGGGGTGGTCCTGCGTTTGGCTCAGTGGTCGCAGATTCCGAGCGGAAGCGCAACGGTGTGCCGGAGCGCGTGTTATTACTTACGCCCGGAAAGGAAGCGGCAACGGAACAGGTGGAACGTGCTTGCCAGGGACGTCGAAGGATCGGGGTGACACAGAGCCCCCAGGGTGAGGTGCCCGAGGAGGATGAGAACATGGCCGAGAGGGCAACCCGGCAAGAGCTCAAGAAAGCGTACGATTGCGTCGTCATCGGTGCTGGAAACGGTGGGCTGGGCGCGGCTGCACAACTGGCGGCAAAGGGTGCGACGGTGCTCCTCCTGGAGCAGCACAACCTGCCGGGTGGCTTTGCCACCAGTTTCGTGCGAGGTCGATTCGAGTTCGAAGCCTCTCTCCACGAGTTCTGTGACGTAGGCCCGCCAACAGCCAAAGGGAGCGTGCGCCAGTTCCTCGAAGACGAGATTGGCGTACATCTTGATTGGGTCGAGATCCCCGAGGCCTACCGGCTGATCTTGACCGATCCTGGCGAGGACCTGGACGTCACAATGCCGTACGGCGTGCAAGAATTCATCGGCGCCATCGAAAAGGCAGCGCCCGGAAGCAGAGAGTCCGTCACGAACTATGTCAATCTGTGCCAGGAGGTCGTCGAGGCGATTACCTATCTCGGACAGTCGAAGGGCAATCCCGACCGCAGCGTCCTGACCAAAAAGTACGCCAACTTTCTCAAGACCTGCCCCTACACCGTGGATGAGGTCGCAGACGCGCTCAAGGTTCCAGAACGGGCGCGCAAGATCCTGCACGCTCAGTGGACCTACATCGGGCCTCCTACGAGCCGGTTGAATTTTACCATCTACGGCGCGATGTTGTACAAATTTCTCGTGACCAGCGCCTACATTCCCAGGCAGCGGTCCCACGAATTCGCCCTGGCCCTGGATGCCAGGATCAGGGAGCTCGGCGGCGACATCGAGTACAACACGAGAGTGGAGCGCATCCTGGTCGAAAATGGCCAGGTCGTGGGAGTCGTAACCTCGAAGGGGGACCAGGTTGAAACGGGTCACGTGATCTCTAACGCCTCGCCAACTCTCGTCTACAACAACCTGGTCAGCCCAAAAACGGCGGTTCCGGAGATCGCTCTCCGGGAATGCCATGCACGCGTGAACGGACTGAGTGGCTTTGTCGTCTACCTGGGGTTGGACGCGACGCTCGAGGAACTGGGGCTCAACGAGTATAGCTACTTTGTGTACGCCAACATGAACACGGGCGAGATGTACGAGACCTTTAAGACGCTCGACGCCCCCAAAGCACAGGCCGTGCTCTGTCTGAATAACGCCCTTCCCGACTGTTCGCCACCCGGGACGTCCATCGTGTCGATCACCACGCTGTACCAACCGGAGGTGTGGAAGGGCATAGGCCCGCAGGAGTACGTCAGGGTCAAGAATCGAGTGGCAACTGATCTGATCGCCGATCTTGAACAGGCGACCGGCGCACCGATCCGGGAGCACATCGAGGAACTCGAGGTCGCAACCCCCCAGACGTACGCCAGATACACCGGGTCGTACAATGGGATCATCTACGGCTATGAACCGGAACCGTGGGATTCCCTGATCCCGAGAATGATGTCGATGCAGGACGAGAAGCATTGCGACGGGCTCGAATTCTGTGGCGGGTACGCCTTCCGATGTCATGGGTACAGCAGTTCCTTTATGTCAGGGCAGACGGCAGCACTTTTGACGTTCAGGGACATGACCGAGAAGGGGGAGATCAGGCAATGAAAGTCAACGTCAAGGGCCATATCCGGGATCTGCTGGCCTTTAAAGGGCTCGTCCCCAGGCGACAGAAGCGCATCTCCAGGGCGCCGGCAGAGCCCCTGGGCCTGGACCCGATGAACGAGCTCGCGGGGCAACTTCATCCCGAGATCCAGCACCTGGTGATCGCGGGGATCAGGGACGAGACCAGGACGGCCAGGACGTTCAGGCTGGCTGCTGACCTGGATTCGGACACAGGCGAGTTGGCGTATTTCCGGGCGGGACAGTACCTGAGCCTGAAGGTCGAGGTAGACGGCGTCCGAATCACGCGACCGTACTCGATCTCCTCGGCCCCATTCGAAGCATTGGGAGCGGACGGATTCTACGAGATCACCGTCAGAAGAGATGGGAACGGCTTTTTGACCCCGCACATGTGGGATCACTGGCAGGTTGGCACAAAGGTCAAAAGCTCTGGGCCGTGTGGATTCTTCTACTACGAGCCCCTGCGGGACGCGGGCAAGATCGCCGGCCTCGCCGGCGGTTCGGGGATCACGCCGTTCCGTTCCATGGCGAGGGAAATTGCCCACGGAGAAATGGACGCAGAGCTGCTGCTGATCTATGGCAGCAGCGACGAAGACGACATCGTGTTCTACGACGAGTTCAAAGCACTCGAGCGGAAGGCCCCGGCCAAGATCCAGGTCGTGCACGTGCTGAGCTGTGCGGAGGTTTCGCTGGAGGGCTGTGAACAGGGGTTCATCACCACCGATACCATCGAGAAATACGCGGACGTGGACGGCAGTTCATTCTTCGTCTGCGGTCCCCAGGCCATGGTCAGGTTCGTCGCACGAGAACTGGCGGCATTCGACCTCCCGGACCGGCGAACAAGATGGGAGGTTCTCGGCGAGGTGAAGGACGTCACCAGCTCTCCCGGCTTTCCGCAGGAGGTCGCCGACGAGACGTTCCGGCTCACGGTTCACGTGGGTGGCGTCACTGCCGAGGTACCGGCAAGGGCCGTGGAGACGGTTCTCGTCGCCATGGAAAGGGCAAATCTGGCGCCACCCTCGCAATGCCGTTCGGGCGAGTGTGGGTTCTGCCGTTCGCACCTCGTCTCCGGGGACGTGTACGTTCGCCCCGAGAGCGACGGCAGACGGGCCGCGGACAAGCAGTTTGGGTACATCCATCCGTGTTCATCCTATCCGATCACGGACCTGGAGATTTCCGTTCCGAGGGGGGTGTAGGGCACAATCGAGCCATGGCCCCGGTGGGGAATAGGAGGCGAAACATGAAGCGACTGAGCCGTGAGGCATTTGACCGGGCACGCCAGTTTCTGAAAACACAGGCCAGGCCCCTGGACCGGGCGATGTTCGAGGTTCGGTTTGAGCGAGCCCCTGGTGAGCACGTGATCGCCGAACTGGCACGCTTCAAAGATGGCCATGGCGGATTTGGACGTGCGCTCGAGCCGGATCTGCGCACGCCGAGCTCATCAGCGCTCGCGACCGGCATTGGCCTGCGCGTGCTCAAGGAGCTTCGATGCGGCGCAGACCATCCGATGGTCCGCACAGCGGTCCAGTTTCTGCTCGCGACGTTTGACGATCAGGCCCAGGTCTGGCGGGTTGCCCCGCACGACGCGAATTTGTTCCCTCACGCTGGCTGGTGGCACGACGAAAACGGCAGCCTCGCCCGCACGTTCGACGGCTTCCGGATCATTCCCCGGGCCGAGATCGTGGGCTTGCTGCACCACTACGCCGCGCTCGTTCCGGCCAGTTGGCTCGATGAAGTGACCGAGCACACGGTCGCCGCGTTTGAGGCGATGGAAGCCCACGAGCTGGACGGAGGTGGGGACACGCTCAGTTGCGCCTTGAGCCTGGCGGAGACGGAGGAACTGCCGCAACACTTGAAACGGCGCCTGGTACGACACATTCGCGCCGTGACCCCCATCGTCGTCAGCCGTGACCCGCAGGAATGGAACTCTTACTGTGCCCCACCGCTCAAGGTGGCTCCCTCGCCGCAGTCCATCGTTGCGGACCTACTCTGGGACGATCTGCAGGTACACCTGGATTACCAGATCGATCACCAAACGCCTGAAGGCACGTGGGATCCGGTCTGGACGTGGGGCGAATTCTATCCAGACGTATGGGAACAGGCCAGACGCGAGTGGCGCGGTCACCTGACACTCGAAACCTTGACCGCACTCCACGCCTTTGGGCGCATTGAGGAGTAGGCGCGGCGCTGCGAGGCCGCCTTCGTTGTAGATAGCACCCAGGGGATAACGCCACAACAGGCTGTTGGATCCGTCCACGTCCCCCACTGCGTGAACGCCACTGCGGGCCCTGGACCACAGTTCCTCGCCACCGGCTCCGCCGCCCCACCGCGCAAGTCCCCCGTTTTCGGGAAGGCTTGCCCCCGGACCAAAGTTGTACTACACTAACCCTGCACAGCAATTCCCGCTATGGAGTTGGTAGTAACGACTTTAGTCGTTCTTGCTGCGTAACCAGCGACTGAAGTCGCCACTACAAAGCTATACCACGTGACGATAATGCTAAAACGGGAATTGCTGAACCCTGCATGACACGACGGAAGGAGTGTACAAGTGGGTAAGGACACGGCGCTACTGGTCATTGACGTGCAGGTGTGCAATTTTGAGGAATCCGCACCTGTTCACGAGGGCGACGCACTGCTCTCGAAAGTAAGCAGCCTGATCGGCCGGGCACGCGCGGCGGGAACGCCCGTCGTTTACGTCCAGCACTGCGGCCCTGATGGCGCAATCGACGAGCCCGGCACTCCCGGATGGGAAATCCACCCTGCCGTCGCACCTGTCGCGGGTGACGTGGTGGTCCAAAAGCGGCATCCAGATAGCTTTCAAGACACGAACCTGCAGCAGGAACTGGAATCCAGGGGCATCGAGAGGCTGGTCATCACCGGGATACAGACCGAGTACTGCGTGGACACGACGTGCCGCCGCGCCTGCAGCCTGGGCTACGACGTGACGTTGGTCAAGGACGCACACAGCACCTGGGACAGCGATCACCTCACGGCAGCGCAGATCATCGCCCACCACAATGACGTATTGGGTGGCTGGTTTGCCGCGTTGAAGGAAGCGAGCGAGGTCGAGTTTCCCAGCGGCCCAACCAACCCAACCTGCAGGGAGGAAATTTGACTTCTGTGCAAAGTTGTACTACACTATGCGGGCGCGACAAACAGGCAATGCCCCACGCCTGGAGTGAATCCGGGACGTTGGCAGAAGCAGCAAGAGCACTACGGAGGTAGACGTTGCACAGTACGACAAGGCCCACCCACCATCGAGGTCAGGGTGGGCTTTTGCATGACGACGAGACCAGACAATGACCAACGACAACCGCCTGATCGAGGACTATATCCCGATCGAAGCCATCTCCGCCGAGGCGCGGCGGGAGAAATCGATCCGCAAGGGGCACATCTCGACGCTGCACCTGTGGTGGGCGCGCCGTCCGCTCGTCGCTGTGCGGGCGGCGGTCTACGGCGCGCTGATCCCCGCGCCGGAGGACGGGGACGCGGCCAAAGAGGCCGCCCGATTCGTGGCCGACCTGTGCAAGTACCCCGGCGCCCGGTCGGTGATCGCCGAGGCGCAGGAGCACATCCTGGAGGCCCACGCCCGGCGGCTGACCGGAGAGCGGGGCGAGATGGTGACCGTCGAGGACGTCAAGGCGGGCCGCGCGCCCCGGCCGCGCGTGCTCGACATGTTCGCCGGGGGCGGCGCCATCCCGCTGGAGGCGCTGCGGCTGGGATGCGAGGCGTACGCGGTCGACCTGAACCCCGTCGCCCACCTGATCGAGCTGTGCACGCTGGTCTACCCGCAGCAGTACGGCGCGCCCGACCTGGCGGCGGTAGGTTGTGCCGAAGGTGGTACCTGGGCCGGGCTGGCCGCTGAGGTAGAGCACTGGGGGCAGTGGGTGCTGGAGCGGGTGAAGGCCGAGATTGGCGACCTGTATCCCCCCATCCCCGACCCGCGCCAGCAAGAGGGCGAGGCCGGCGATGCCGAACAGCTTTCGCTGGACATGGCGGTGCAGGAGAGCCGGGATGGGTACGACGCCCGGGCCGGGATGCTGACGCCAGTGGCCTACCTGTGGACGCGCACCGTGCGGTGCAAGAACCCGGCCTGCGGCGGGACGGTGCCACTGGCCCGGCAGACCTGGCTGTGCAAGAAGAAGGGCCGGTGCGTGGCGCTGCGGGCCGACGCCGAAGCAAACCGCGACAGGCCGCCCGGCGAGAAGGCGGTGCACTACGAAGTTGTGGAAGCGACCACACAGGAGGGCCTGGGCTTCAACCCCTCCGCGGGGAGCCGGGGCGGCAACGTCGCCTGCCCCTTCTGCGGCACCGTGGCGGATAGCGGCTACGTCAAGGAGGAGGGACAGGCCGGGCGCATCAATGTGCAGCCGATGGCCGTGGTCTGTAAGCAACCTGGCAAGCGGGGCAAAGTCTACCTGGCTGTTGACGGAGTCCCACCCACTTCTTGGCCTGACGACGATGCCATCTGGCAGCGCATCTACACCTTGAAGACCGAGACTGCCCCAGACAGCACGAGTCTGTTTTCTGTGCCAGATGAGCCGATTGAGGCTAATCCACGCTCAATGGACACACAGAACTACGGATTCAGAAAGTGGGCCGATCTGTTCACTCCGCGCCAATTACTAGCCTTGCTTGATTTTGCCAAGCATGTTCGCGCTGCCCACACTGAGATGTTGTACCAAGGCTATGGTGAGGAACAAGCGAAAGCTGCGGCAACATATTTAGCAATGACCTTGGACAAAATTGCTGATGCTAATAACTCGCTCTGCCGGTGGGAACCAGTAGCACAGTGTTCACGGGCACTGTTCAGCCGGCAGTCAATCCCAATGCTATGGGACTTTGGCGAAAACGTTCCCATGGGCGAGAGCTCAGGCAGTTGGGTCGAGCACGCTACCAGAGCCCTGGATAGTATCCATTTGACCGAAGGCACGGGATTACCAGCGGTGGTTTACCGTGGTTCTGCTACAAGGTTATCATTTGACGCCAACACTTTCGACGCGATCATCACCGACCCTCCCTATTACGACAATGTTACGTATTCCAATCTCGCAGATTTCTTTTATGTTTGGCTCAAGCGGAGCGTTGGCCCTCTCTACAGCGAGCACTTTTCATCACTGCTAACGCCGAAGAAAAGCGAGGCAATAGCGGCTTTCTATCGTCACGGGGGAAGTCGAGAACAATCCAAAGATTTCTATGAACGGATGATGGCCCGGTCCTTTGTCGAGGCGGGGCGGGTGCTCAAGCCGGGCGCACCGCTGATCATTGTCTACGCCCACAAGACCACCTTGGGCTGGGCTACGTTGGTGGATGCACTGCGCGCGGCCAGTTTCACTGTCACCGAGGCCTGGCCGCTAGAAACCGAAAACGTGTCTCGTATAAGGGCAATAGATACTGCATCCCTGGCCTCGTCTATTTTCCTTGTCGCCCAGCGACGGGAAGGGAGCCAGACAGGCTCCTACGAGCGCAAAGTCCGCCCCCAACTCCAGCGCATCGTCCGCGAGCGGGTCGAGCGGCTGTGGGCGCAAGGGGTCACCGGCGCCGACCTGGTCATCGCCTGCGTCGGAGCGGGCTTGCGCGCCTTCACGCGCTACGCCCGCGTCGAATACGCCAACGGCGAGGAGGTCCCCGCCGACTCTTTCCTAGCCGAGGTCGAGGGCGTGGTGCTCGAGACGCTCCTGGAAAAGCTCTTCGGCGTGGGCCAGGCGGGGATCAGCACCGTCGACCGCTTCACCCGCTTCTACGTCCTGTACCGCTACGCCTACGGCCGGGGGGCGATCGACGCCGGTGAGGCAATCGTCTTCGCCTACCCGCAGCACGTCGAGCTGGACGGCCCCGGCGGGCTGACCTCGGGCGGCAACCCGCTGGGGGACAAGCAAAAGGGCCGCTACCAGTTGCGCGATTTCACCGAGCGGGGGGAGGACGAGAAACTGGGGTTGCCGCACGCGGGCGAATCCGCGCCGCTGATCGACGTGCTGCACCGGCTGCTGTGGCTGGTCGAGCACCAGCCCGCGCTGATCCCGGCCTACCTGGACGAGGCCCGCCCCGACGTCGAGCGCCTGCGCATCGTCGCGCAGACGCTGGGTGGGCAGACGCTGGCGGGCAACGGGAACGGCGGCGGCAGGCCGCTCGTCGCCGCGCGCGGGGCGGAGGCCGCGGCGCTGCGCAAGCTGACGACCAACTGGCGGACGTTGATCGAGGCGCACCGGGGGCCGATGGTATGAGCGTGGCCCATCCCCAAGTAAGGAGGCTATAAATGTTGACCGAAAGTCTGAGGCTCCTGGAGCAGGTTGCTGCTATCTATGAAGCGACCGGTGAAACCTTGCGGTGTGAGGAAACCACGATCATTGAACAGGGCAGTTGGAAAGCCCTGGAAATCTTTATGCCTTACGCTTACGCACGGCAGGGCGCACCTGCTGTCCACGCTTCTGCGGCCAGGAAAACGGTTCAGTGGTTGGCTGAGCGGCGTGCATCCTGGCAAGACGCAGGCCTGGCTCAGCAAGCGTGGCGGCAATTCGAGCAGGAATTGGGAGATCGGGCGCGAAACCATCGGAACAATCCGATGTGTCCAAAGGAAACCTGCTATCCAACCAGGGCAGGGGAACGCCCAACCAAGCAACCATGCGTGATCGAGTTTGTGCAGGAGAACCTGTCTAGCATAGACTACAACATCGTCTGTTGGGCTGAGGAGATGCTGCGGGCGGGTGACGTTCGGCCTGTTCACGAACTCTTGATCTCTATCAACGGCGTGGGCGCAAAAATCGCCTCCCTTTTCTTGCGCGACGTAGCCTGGGCCTGCGATATCTGCCCCACCCAATCTCGTCACCTGCTTCAGCCGGTAGACTTGTGGGTGAGACGCTACGTCCATCACTGGGCACAGGACAGCGGGCTAAGCCTGTCTTCGACACTTCTATGCGAAATGGACTGTTCGCTTGCAAAAATCACGCATCAGATGTACCATTGACTTGCCGCCTAAGCGCGCCGACGTAAGTGCTGTTGGTGACCCAAGCTGACTTGCAGACACCCGAGCGGGCGATTGGCATGGTATGTCAATTCTGTGGGCTAAGCTTGCGGTTGTGTCCAAGTAGGCCATCCCCGGTGCATCAATGGCACGACGTTTGGCTCTCTAGTCTGCCGCAAGGTGAGCAACAGGAGCGGTGCTCGTGCACTTTGGCAGTCAGACTTGCGATGTAGCCAACCCGTTGGCCGATGTCATATGATCACACAACGGGACGTGCAAGCGTCGCCGGTAGGTTCAAGTTGCATAGTCACATTATAACTGTCGAAGACAGGCTAAGCGATACTGAGTGCGCGCGCTGGATAGTCAAGCAGTCGTCGGAGGCTGTCGTTTCGCCGGAGAGAGTCAACGCAGGCATGTGGTACTTTGGCGCCCGGATTGCAGGTGATGCGCTTACTTGGACTTTGGCCATTTTAAGTTATGTCAACTATTTTACTCAAAATCAAGCCAGAAATGCTCCAAAACCACCCAATATCCGATGTTTTTAGGGCCAAACAGTACTTTTTGGGACGATTTTGAACTAAAAATTCAGACCAACTTTACATAAAGCAAAAATGGCCAAAGTCCAGCTTACCTTGTCGGAGTTGATTGACGATGTTGAGGCGATGCGGACTGCGATAGAGAAACACGTAGATGAGATGGCGACACAAGTGGCTGCCTGGCGTGCTGAAACCAAGGAAGTCTGACGTGGAATTCACCCCCGATCAAATCAGCGCCTTCCGCTACTGGATCCAGGGCTATCCCAACTTTTACGAGCCCATCGTCGAAGAGTACTTTCGGGTGGCCGGGTACCGGGTGGTGCGCCGCCCGGCGCTGGTCGGCCGGGCCGACATCCAGCGCGTCGTCGACGCCCTCTTCGACGGGCACAAGCAGTTGGGGCCGGAGCTGGACGAGAAAGCGATCCGCGCGCACCTGACGTCGCGCCAGCGGCTGCAGCCCGACCTGCTGCTCGAACGCCGCGGCCAGCGCTACCTGGCCGAGTTCAAGAGCTGGGGCGGCTCGCGATCGGGCCACTTCGACCTGGCCACCGCGCAGGCCGAGTTCATCCGCGATCACCGGAAATCCGCCTTCCTCTTGGTCGACCAGTTGGACGGCTTCCCCATCGCCGCCAAGATCCTGGTCGTCTCCTCCCGCAGCCCCGAACACGACCAGGTGCTGGCGCTGCTCCGCACCGCTTACCAGGCCGAGGTCGAGCTACTCTACCTGGACGAGATCTTTGTCACGGCCCAACTGCGCGGTTGTATCGAGCGCCAGTTGCGCTACCTGGACGCCGCCGTCGCCGAACTGCGACAGGCGCTGCTTGTTGGACTTTGGCCATTTTAAGTTATGTCAACTATTTTACTCAAAATCAAGCCAGAAATGCTCCAAAACCACCAAATATCCGATGTTTTTAGGGCCAAACAGTACTTTTTGGGACGATTTTGAACTAAAAATTCAGACCAACTTTACATAAAGCAAAAATGGCCAAAGTCCAGGCTTGGAGGTGAGACGCGATGAGCCACGACCCGTTGAAACCCTGGAGCCAGGTGGTCCACCTGCACCCGGACGTCGAGGCCGGGGATACGGCGGTCGCCACCTACGCGATCGACCTGGGCGCGCTGGTCGCGGGCGACCCCCACGTCCCCCGCGTCTACCGCGAGGCGCGCGACTTCTTCGAGGCCACGCACCTGACCGGCGGGCTGCGCCGCCTGCTGGAGGACGTGCTGGTCGGGCTGAGCGGCGGGACGCGGGACCGCGTCCTGCAGCTCCGCTCCCCGTTCGGCGGGGGCAAGTCGCACACACTGGCCTGTCTCTACCACGCCGCCCGCGAGCGCGCGGCGCTCGACGGACTGCCCGAGGGGCAGGCGCTGCCCGACCCCGGGCCGGTGCGGGTGGCCGTCTTTGACGGGGAAAAGTTCGACGTGCAGGGGGACACGATCGACGGCCAGCACGTACGGACGGTGTGGGGGGCGCTGGCGGCCCAACTGGGGTGCTACGACCGGGTGGCGTATCACGACCAGAACCGCATCTCCCCCGGCGGCACCGTCATCGCCGGGATGCTGGGCGACGAACCGACGTTGCTCCTGCTCGATGAGGTGCTCAAGTACCTGGAGCGCGTGTCGGCGGAGCGGATCGGCGACACGACGCTGGGCCGCCTGGTGCAGGATTTCCTCCAGTCCCTGTCCGTCGAGGTGGCGCGGACGTCGCGCGCGGTCATGGTCTACAGCCTGCAGGCCAGCGCGAAGGAGGCGCTCGGCAACGAGGCGCTGCTGTCCACGCTGGATCACCTCACCTCGCGGGTCGACGCCAAGCGAGAGCCGGTCATCGGCGACGAGATCCTGGCCGTCCTCCGCCGCCGGCTGCTGTCGGAATCGCCCGATCCCGCCGCCGCCAGGGGGGCAGCCGAGGCCTTTGCCGGCGCGATCACCAAGATGAGGTCGGCGCACGCCGTGGACGAGGCCAGCCGGTACGCCGCCGAGGACGACCGGCTGGCGCTGCGCGACCGGATCGTCGCCGCCTACCCGTTCCACCCCGCGCTGATCGACGTCATGACCGAGCGCTGGGCCTCGCTGCCCGATTTTCAGCGCACACGCGGCGCGCTCCGTTTCCTGTCCGTGTGCCTGCACACGCTGAAGCGCGAGGACCGGGCCGGGGCGTTGTTGGGGCCGGGGGACGTCCCCATCGAGGACGACGACGTGGCCCACGCCTTCTTCACCGAGGTGGGGCAACGGGAGCCCTTCAAGGCGGTCCTGCAGCGCGATTTCACCGGCCCGAACGCGCGCGTGCGGCGCATCGACGACCTGATGGCGGCCGAGCACCCCAGCCTGAGTGGCGTGCGCCCGGCGGTGCGCATCGCGACGGCGATCCTGGCCTACTCCTTCGGCGGCCTCCTGCGCCCGGACGCGGAGGGCGGCGAGCCGATCGCCACCGGCGTCACCGAGAGCGAGTTGCTATCGTCGGTCGTGGGGCCGGAGCTGGACAGCATCACCGCCGAGACCGTGCTCAAGAAACTGCGGGAGCAGTGCCTGTTCCTCCACTATGACGGCGCGCGCTACGCCTTCAAGACGACGCCCAACGTGACGCAGGTCCTGGAGGACGTGGCGCTGCACCAGGTCAGGCCCCGGATGATCGAGGAAAAGATCAGGGAGGAGCTGAACAAGCGGCTCTCCGGGCGCACCGGCGCGATCCTCTGGCCGGACAGCAGCGACAAAATCCCGCACGAAGAGTCGCGCTTCCTTTTGGCATACATGCCGCTCGATTTCGCCCGGCGAGGGCACGCCACCCAGCGGCAACAGGCGATCGAGTTCTTTACCCAGTACGGCGACCAGCCCCGCCGCTACCGCAACGGACTGGGGCTGGCGGTGCCGGAGGGGAGCCAGGTCGAAAAGCTGCGCGCGGCCACCCGCTACCTGGAGGCGATCGAGCGGGTGCGCAAGAAGCGCGCCCAACTGAACCTGACGACGTCGCAGATGCAGCAACTCAAGGACCGGGAGCAGACCGAGGAGGCGGCGTTCGAGGCGAGTCTGCGCGATCTCTACCAGTCCGTCTGGCTGCCCATCATGGCCGAGGGAAAGCTGGAGGTCGAGAAGGTGACGCTGTCCGGGCGCCCGCTGGCGTCCCACACCATCCACGAGCGGCTGATGGAGCTCCTGACGCGCGTGTCGCCGCCCAAGGTGTTCGCCACCGTCACCGCCGACAAGATCGTGGAGCTGATGCAGTTGGGCGCCAGGGAAGACGCGCCCCTGATCGCCAGCCTGGGGCAGGTCGTGGCGTCATTCTACGGCGTGCTGGGCTTCCCGCGCGTGGAGAGCGAGGCGGTGCTGCGGCAGGCCATCGCCGACGGGGTGGAGGTGGGCACGTTTGGCTACGTCGGCCGCGCCGCAGGGGTGAAAGTCGCCCGGGTGCGCGAGGGCAGCGAGTATTTCGTCAGCCCTGACCTGGTGCGGATCGGCGCCCGCCCGCCGGAGACGCAGCTCGACATGAGCACGGGGCTCATCGTGCTGCCGGAGGCGATTGAGCGGAGGGCACCGCCGCCAGAGGCACCGGGCGCAGGCGACGATGTGTCGATCGTTCCACCGGACACCGGCGGGACAGGGGTCACTCCCCCATCCCTTAAGCCGAAGCCGCCCGCGCTCCAGACGGCGGTGCGGCTGCGCATGCGGGTGAACCGGCAGCAGATCTATGCGACGACGAACGCGCTGGCCAACCTGGCCCAGGCGGCCGGCAGCATTCAGGTCACGGTCGAGGCGTATAGGCCCGAGGGATTCGAGCCCGGGTGGCTGCAGAACGCGGTGTTGGAGCCGCTGGATGAGTCGGATGTGGAGTTGGAGGGGTAGAGACGTCTTGGACGCCCGAACTTGTTCGGGACCCTGGCGAAGACCTCAACAAGTTGAGGCATCCAGTTTGAGGGGCAAACGGAAACCAGACTGCGGCATTTGGAGGTGCGACGTGACTGTGGAACTGAGTGAAATGCTTCCCCAACTGGAAGCGGCGCAGGTGGACGTCACCATTCGCGTCTCGGCCAAGCTCAACGTCACCAAAGTCGCTGCCCGCCGCAAAGTCAACGTGTTTGTCCTGAATGAGATTGGCACCGGTCTGGGCGGTGATACTCCCACACTGGCCATCTATAACGACCGAGTTTGCTGGCGCGTTCCGGTGATCCTGGCCCTCCCGCCAAAGGGCCCGCTCGGTCAGGTGGGCCATATTGATGTGGACGCGCAGACCGGCGAGATCCTGGCCGACGACCAGTTGATACAGGACATCGCTGACCATGCCGAAAGACTGGTTGCCGGTTCCTCACTATAAGCAGACGGCCGACGGCAATGCCTGCCAGCCTGCGCCCGCATAGTGCTGGCCCACTACCTCTCCAGCCGGTACAGCGCCTCCGACATATCCCCCACGAACTGCGGTAAATCCGGATGACCGAGCATCTGCCGGATGGCGTGGGCTTCGCCCATGTGGAACCAGTAGTGGTATTGGTAGTCGCAATGCACAAACGTCGTTTATCTTGACTACCCGCCTGGTGCTAGATTCTGCTGTGCCCTGGTCGGTCGCACAAGCCAGTGCTTGAGAACAGATATCCCATGAGAAGGGCGAAATGATGGGCCATTGGGGCCTGACGAGTGAGCACTGCCAGGCCCCGGCTGTTTTGGGATTTTCTGGAGACCTGCGTGTGTGTACGTGAGGTAACGCCCCTGTCCTCACCTCCCGCTATCCCCACCACCTTCTTTGCTCCCCTTGGCAGCGTCGGGGGCGCTAGGGTTCCCTCTCTGCTGGCGACTGTCTCATCAGCCCACTCCATTCACCCGACTTCACCTGCCGAGGTTAGGCCCCGCCCGCCAGAAACCCCTTCGTTCATCCTGGATGGTTTTCTCCTACAGCCGCTGCCCCTTAGGTGCTTCTGCAGCAGAAATACGCGGAATACTGTCTGCATCCACGAAGCTGCATTGCCTTGGCTGCCTGCGCCAGCCAGTCGCTTCCTCGCCCCAGTCGTGGCCGGTGGGAAACGGGTTTTGACCTTTCGCCTTAATCGGAGTATTATGGTAACATTAATCGCAGTGTAGCATCACTGTAACCCTCGTCGCAGGTGTAGTTCACCGAGTAGGGTGGTATGAACGATTGGCACCCGACTGATTCTTCTCCGAGATCGATTAGACTGCCAGGCAGAGGACGCCGAGAATGTTGGCGCCGTCCCGAGAGGGATCGCGAACCTGAGAGACTATCAGTTGAACTGGCGTTTTCAATTGGTCTCTGTGACAGCTGTTGGCAGAGCTAGTCAGCACAATCAGGAGAGGGCGGGCGAGGCGGATTTGGTTATTGACTTTCGCGGAAAGCTGCAATATGCTGTGTGTGGTGCTCCACACCTCGGTGCTGGCCCAGCCGCAAGAATGCTTTGGAGATAGATATTGGAGGACTGAAGTGCTCTCCCGCCGCTAAGAGGTATGGTGGGTGTTTTGCCACAGCATGGCCAACTCAGACGTTTCCGCAGAGCGAAAGTGTTCGCGGCTTATACATCGCGCCGTTGTGCCCCTTGTTTCAGGCCGGAGGCCTTGCCCAAATCCGAGCGCGAGCCTCCAGAATACGAGTGCATTTTCGGGTGAAGTATGAAGAACTTGGCACGAATAGGGCTGATTACTGCCCTTCTTACACTCTCAAGTAGTTTGCCATCCTCGGCGCAACCGGAATTGGTCAACAATACCCCCTCTTTTGCGATAACCTTTACCAGGCCAGAAGAGGTCGTATCTTTTTCATCCCAACTCCAAAATACCCCCGACGCAAACATCTCTTTCATCAAATCCGGCGGTAATATACATTTGTGGACACAGGGCGCGGTAGGTAGCACTTACTACTACAGGGGAACGACTTTTGACAACCTCATTCCGCACCAGATTTCCAACGGAATGCCAGTTCCTGTTCTCACACCAAGCGGTTCAGGTTTCGATAGAGACTATGCGGGTTCGGGTGGAGTCATGCGTGGCGCAAATGGTACTGACCTGCTGATGTTCTATCACGCCGAAAACAGTGCCTGTGGTTCAGACAAGCCCCCCGTAGTTGGAGTTGGCCTTGCTCGGTCTTCAGATGGCGGCGCAACGTGGACTAGATTGGGTCAAGTAATAAGTAGCCCCGAGATGCCGACCGACTGCAACTACAGTGATTTCAAAGGCGCAGGAAATCCCACTGTTCTGATTAGTCGGGATGGTCAGTATATCTACATGTATTATATGGAATGGCTGTCAACTCGCCCCGACTCGATCAGTCTCGCACGTGCCCCGATCTCAAGCGATGGTGTTCCGGGTTCTTGGCTAAAATACAAGAATGGCAGTCTCAGCGAAGCGGGATTAGGCGGGGCGAGCGATCCAGTAATCCAACGTGCCAACGAAACGGCAGTATACGCTGGCGTTCCTAACGTCACCTTTAATTTATATCTGAATTTGTACTTGGCGATAGTTGTAGGCCAGAACGGCTTCTACTATGTCTCTTCAAGTGACGGAATCGACTGGAACACGCCTAGATTGTTTTGGGAAGTCCCTCCTGTAACGGTTTTAGACAGTCTGAACGATGGTGACCATTGGTATTATTATCCGACTCTGATCAGCCTAGACCAAGATACGGATGACACGACGTTGCATACTGCCTATCTTTACTATGCTCGTGGAACGAGAAATGGCCCACCCCATAGCACGTTTCGCCGCCCTGTTGGGATTGGATATGAAGTCTATCTGCCCAAGATTATCAAGGGCTTGAGCTACTGCACAGGGCTTGACTGGCAAGAACCTTGTCGAGTCGTACCCAACAGATTTGTCATAGGTGACATCACAATTGACGACATACGGCAATACGATTTGGGAACAGGTGAGGGTACAGTCGCCTTCTTTGAAAAGGAATCAACGGTTTACGCTCAATGGGGAGCTGCCTATTATGTAGGAAGCATTGATATAGCAGACCAGTTCATACAAGGTGAATTTGCGAATGGCTGTGCCACAGGTTGTGGCACAGTAAGGTTCGTGATTGTGCGCTCCAATGGTCAACAAGAAGCTTTATGCTACTATCCTGATGGTACGACAAGGGCTTTGCAGAGTAGTGGCACTGAAACTTGGTGTCCATCTTATCAGAATCTTCGCAGACCACGGCAGCCAGGATGCCCATCACCTCGCCCTTCATCCTGAGTTCAAGTAAACTGCGATAGTTTGGGGTAACCCCCCAGACCTAGCCCTAGGGCGGGCGCTCCTTGTCCGCAGTCACTCTGCTTCGCTCGACAGCGCCGTGTCTGGGACTGCCAGCACCACCTCGATGGGCACCCGTACCTTTGGTTCGTCGCTGATGTCGATCACTCCGCCCACTTCAGCGGCCAGCTCGTCCTCGCCCGCCTGTTTTCAAGCACCGCCTCCAGGACCATCTGCTCCTCTCGGACTCTCTTGTGCGGCCTCTGTATCTCACCACATCAGGCAACAAGTAGTCGGCGGAGGTCTGACGAAGGACCAAATCCTCTACGGCAAGGAGCAGACAGGGATACTCGATGGATGTGGAGCAACAGCAAGGCGCGTATGCCCAGTTGGGGCAGCGTGCGACCCGGCGCGAGCGGAGAAGGCGGAACTGGATCTGCAGCGTTTGAGGAATAGCAAGCATCCACGGTGTTGAACCGAGAACGGGCCTTGGCCAGCGGGCTGACAAGCTGAGTTGCACCCGTAGGGGAAACCGCCGGACACAATGAGTACGTCCTGTGTTGTGGGAGGACGGGAGCCGTGAAGCCTCCTCCTACCCGACTCTCCCGCTCACGTCAGCCTTCTTCTGCAGCAGAACACCTCAACGAACCACAACGGATGGCTGGTTTGCCTGGACAATACCGCTCTCCTACCACATTCAAGACTCAGGCCGCCGGGCTTCCGCAATAAGTCTACCGTAAAAACTCAACCCAACCGATACGCTCAAACCGAGGACAATTCAACCCAAGTAAAGTGACACCTCCTGGAAGTTGTGGATAATAGGTTAGCCCAACCAACACA
>Ga0307378_10001624_pt1 | contig 36047 bp, 32 predicted proteins | sample UN1MG_FD_202238 | JGI IMG/M metagenome (GOLD analysis project Ga0307378, IMG submission 202238) | Soil microbial communities from Risofladan, Vaasa, Finland - UN-1 | ecosystem: Environmental > Terrestrial > Soil > Coastal area > Acid sulfate soil | place: Finland: Risofladan, Vaasa | collected... | reverse complement strand
TGCCTCAGTTCAGTTTATTATACAGATTTTTGATCATCAAAGGCATCGTTTTTCGAGGTCGTATGATCTCTATAAGATGAAAATTTCTTCAAGGCGCATTCAATCTTCTTCTCTCGGCAATCCCCGATTCTTCGACGTCTTATTACCCAAAACTCCAAAACCAGATGTTTTGTTTCAACTGCAGGCCCGAGTTTTGGATGTTAATGGCCGAGTGGTTGCTAAGCTGAAGACCAAACGTTTAACTATCATGCACTATAAAGGATACTCGAAATTTCCCATCAAGAAAATTTTCGAGCCTCCCAGGAAGCATCTAGCTTGGTACTAGCAGATTGACCTTACTGAACAGGACGTTTTAGAGGATGAACATGCAATCGCCGTAGCTATAGAACCTGTACTTTTGGCGGATCGCTTCTTGGTAGGCTTTTTTGATGAAATCGAGGCCAGCAAAGGCTGCCACTAACATGAGAAGAGTTGATTTTGGAAGGTGAAAATTGGTTAAAAGCCTCTTAACAGCTTTAAACTCATAACCAGGATAGATGAAGAGATTGGTGGAGTTTCTCCCAGGATGGATTTTCCCGCTCTTAAAAGCGCTCTCCAGAGTTCGGACCGATGTAGTCCCCACAGCGATTATAGGCCGTGATTCCTTTTTTGCCTCGTTTATAGTCTGGGATACTGCCTGACTTATGGAATATGTTTCCTCAAGCATACGAAAGTCTTCAATGCGTTTTGCTCTAACTGGCTGGAAAGTTGCCAATCCTACATTAAGCGAGATCTCAGCCACTTGAACTCGTTTTGTTTTTATTCTTTCAAGAATTTGAGGGGTGAAATGAAGGCCTGCTGTTGGCGCGGCTATAGCTCCCTCCTTGCGAGCAAAAACAGTCTGATACCTTTCTAAATCCTGCGCCCTGAGCTCAACATTTTTCTTTTTGCGTTTTATATAGGGAGGAAGAGGAGCAAAACCTATTTTCTTCAGCCTTGAGAGAACATCGCCTGAAGAAAATCGGATCACTCTTTTACCCTCAGACTCGACTTTGACGATTTTGCCTTCAAACCCAGGGGAAAAGGAGATTACATCCCCTAATCTTGCCTTTTTAGCCGGACGGCAGAGGACTTCCCACAATCCTTCTTTGGATTCCTTCAGGAACAGAAATTCTATTTCTTTTCCTTCTTTCTTCCCCCACGCTCTTGCCGGGATAACTTTGGTATTGTTAAGGACAAGAACATCTCCTTTATTCAGATAATCGGGAAATTCTTTGAATCTTGAGTGGATGATTTCGCCCGTTCGGCGGTGGAGAATCATCATCCTGGACTGTTCCCTTTTAGAGAGGGGTGTTTGAGCGATGAGTTTTTGTGGGAGGTCGTAGTCAAAGTCAGCCGTAAGCATTTGTGATATTAACCCTTTTATCTTTCAGGTTTCCTTGCGGGATTATTAAGAAAACATTACATATAATTAAAAGGTGGACTTGATAAATCAAGCCCCTACATAAGATTAATCAGCCCATACCATAAAACAAGAAAATGGGGCCAGGCCCCATTTTCATACATTTACTTTTTGCTTTCTTTAAATAGTTTTCCCTGAGGGGTGGATGAAGATAAGAGCCCTAAGTGAGTATAAGCCTTTTTCGTCACTCTGCGGCCTCGGGTTGTTCGTTCTAGAAAGCCGATGCGCATCAGAAATGGTTCATAGATAGATTCAATCGTGTCCTTTTCTTCATCTATTGCTGCAGCAATCGTATTAATTCCCACCGGACCGCCGCTGAAGTTTTCGATGATCGTCAAAAGAATTTTCCTGTCCACTTCGTCCAGGCCGAGGATGTCGACTTCCATCATGTCTAACGCATTTGTGGCTTCCTTGCCTGTAATTTTTCCCTCGCCCTTTACATCAGCATAATCTCTTACTCGCCTTAACAACCTGTTGGCGACTCTGGGTGTTCCCCGGGAGCGATGGGCTATCTGGTCAGCTCCTTTATCATCGATGGCTACCTTAAGGATTGAGGCAGACCTTTTGATTATCTTCGCTAAATCTTCTTTCCTATAGTAATCCAGGCGGTGGATGATGCCAAATCTTCCCCTTAAAGGAGGAGTTATGCGGCCAGCACGGGTAGTTGCGCCGATCAGGGTGAATTTTTTAAGGTGCAATTTGTGACTCCGTGCACTCGGACCTTGCCCGATGACAATATCCAACCTGAAGTCTTCCATGGCCGAGTAGAGAATTTCTTCAACCGAAGGGTGGAGGCGATGGATTTCATCCAGGAAAAGAATTTCTTTCATCTGCAGATTTGAAAGGATAGCGGAAAGGTCGCCTATCCTTTCGATGACCGGTCCTGATGTGGGCTTTATTCCCACACCCATTTCTTTTGCAATCAGATAGGCAAGGCTGGTTTTTCCCAATCCAGGAGGTCCGTAGAGGAGAACATGATCAAGGTGCTCGTCTCTTTTTTGTGCTGCTTCGATAAAGATTTTCAGGTTTGACTTAACGGTTTCCTGCCCTACAAATTCTATGAAGTTTCTGGGCCGGAGACTGTCTTCAAAAAGAAGGTCTTCTTTTGTTTTGACAGGACTGAGAACAGCTTCCATCTTCTTTCCTTTTTTATATTTTTGCCATTCTTTTCAGGCTTTCTCTGAGAAGTTTTTCGACGTCCGCGTCGGGCAAAAATGTTTTCATGGTCTCTTCCACGATTCTTTCAACTTCTTTTCTTTTGAAGCCAAGGTTCATAAGGGCTGAGATCAAGTCCTCTTTTTCCTGGGAGCCCTTAACCTCCAACATCTTTTCTTTCTCTTCGAGTTTTTCCTGGAGTTCAATGGCAATGCGCAAGGCTGTCTTTTTTCCGATTCCAGGGATGAGAGAAATGCGAGCCACATCGCTTCGTTTGATGGCATCTTCAAGATCTGATGCTTCGATTCCGGAGAGAATATTAAGGCTGAGCTTTGGGCCTATTCCTGAAATGCTGATTAATTTAAGAAAGATTTCCTTTTCATCCTCGGATGAAAATCCATACAGGGAAAGGGACTTGTCAGTAACATGGGTGTAGATGAAGAGCTCAACTATTTCGTTGAGATCTCCCAGCTTTAAATATGTGGAAAGGGGAATCCAGACACAATAACCAACGCCTCCGATATCAAGGACAACCTGATTGGAAGACTTTCGAATCATGTTTCCTTTAAGATAAGCAATCATTATCTCTTTTACCTCTCTCCTTCTGATTCCTCTATTTTTTGGTAAAAAATTCTCGAGTTTAAATGGCAGAACGCGGTTGCCAGGGCATCCGAAGTGTCTGTCTCAAGCTTCTTGTCTTTAATGTTGAGCAGTGTTTGGACCATAATCCTCACTTGATTTTTATCAGCCTGACCGTAGCCTGTAACCGCTTTTTTTATCTCCAAAGCAGAATACTCAAAGAGCGAACAGTTATGGGAAGCAACAGCTACCAAAATAGCGCCTCTTACCTGACCGAGAGTGATAGCTGTTTTGATGTTCCGTGCGTAAAAAGGATTTTCAATGGCCACCTCATCTGGTTCAAATTCGGCTATGAGTTCATCCAAGCGTGATTTTATTTCGTTTATTTTATGGTGGAAGAGCTTCCGGCGAGATGGTTTGATAACTCCACAATTAAGGACGGTGTAAGTGTTATTGGAGTATTCGATGATACCGAATCCTGTAGATTGAACACTAGGATCAATTCCAAGGACCCGCATAAAAGTTATTTTTTAGCCAGAATATTTGGCAATTTCCTCTTCATCTATATCAAAGTTGGCCCAGACATGCTGAACATCATCATGATCTTCTAGTTCTTCCATCATTCGCAGGAGCTGCTGGGCTTGTTTTCCCTCCAATTTAATATAATTCTGAGGAATATAGGCTAAGTTGGAAGCAGCTAACTCTATGTTGTGTTCTTTCAAAGCATTGACCACTGCTTCGTGATTTTCTGGTGAGGTAAAAATTTCATAGTTGCTGCCGTCCTCCCCTAAATCCTCTGCTCCTGCATCCAAGACTATATCCAAGAGCTCATCCTCTGATGCTTTTGCTTGCTCGACAATGATGTATCCTTTGCGTTTGAACATCCAGGCGACACATCCAGATTCGCCGATGCGGCCATGGTTTTTAGTAAAGATATGCCTCAACTCAGAGATTGCTCTGTTTTTATTGTCGGATAAAACTTCCACATAGATCGCCACGCCACCTGCACCGTATCCTTCGTAGACGATCTCTTCGTAGTTTACCCCTTCCAGCTGCCCTGTGCCTTTCAAAATAGCTCTTTTGATGTTATCTGCAGGCATGTTTACTGCCTTGGCGTCAGCGATAGCTTTTCTTAATCGGGGATTGGTATCCGGATCACCCCCGGCGCTACGCGCAGAAACGGATAATTCCCGGATAATTTTTGTGAAGAGCTTGCCTCTTTTGGCGTCATGGGCAGCTTTTTTGTATTTTATAGAGTGCCACTTTGAATGCCCTGACATTTTATCTCCTTCCGATTAAGTCAAAAAAATTCTAACACAAATAATTGAGGCTTGCAATAAAGAGAAAGTATGGATTTGGTTCATCAAATCCATATATTTAATAGTATTAAAGAAATGTGTGTTTGATAAATCAAACGCCTAAACAAGAATGATAAAGAACTTAATGTAGGGGCTTGATTTATCAAGCCACTTTTTTGATAGTACAGATAAATACATAGGGCCGATAAATCAAACCTATACATTTTATATAGGCATATCAATGAAGAAATTCAGCTAAAAGGCGAAGCGAGCTTTGTTAAATTTGTTAAGCAAAAAGTCTAATTCTCAACCTACATGTTGAGATTATCTAATATATAGGGTATATAAGTTGAGAAATTGGGAGAAAAATAAAGTAGGATAAAAAATATTAATTTTCGCCCCATAATAAAGAACGAGAAATATGGAGAAATTATATAAAAAAGGTCTTCGCCTCGAATATTTTACCGTAGCCTATAACATTATTGAGGCCGTAGTATCAATTGTATTTGGTAAAATTGCCAACAGCATAGCCCTGGTTGGGTTTGGCCTGGACAGCATAGTGGAGTCATTATCAGGCTTTGTTTTGATTTGGCGGTTGCGACAACACAAAAAGATCTCGAAAAAAGAAGAGGAAAGGATAGAAAAGAGAGCGATGAAATTTGTGGCCTTGACTTTCTTTATACTCGGTCTTTATGTCCTATTCCATTCTATAAAGAAATTGGTTTTCAAGGAAATCCCTGACCCTTCTTTACCTGGAATAATAATAGCTACTATTTCGATTGTCGTTATGCCCGTATTGACCATGCAAAAGTATAAGACAGGCGTACAGATTAAGAGCAGAGCATTAATTGCTGATTCTAAGGAAACTTTGGCCTGTGCCTTTCTCTCTATAGCACTACTCATAGGATTAGGATTGAATTATTTGATTGGTTTCTGGCAGGCAGACCCGATAGTAGGCTTAATAATCGTAGTATTTTTATTTAAAGAGGGAATAGAAGGCTGGAAAGAATCAAGAGAATAAGGTCGGAATAATTTGAGCCCTCATCTCTATTTTTTCTTGAGTTCTTGCTTGCATTTAGAAAAGCCACCCATTATCTGGGGATCTTTTTTAACCATAAAATAAAAAAAAGCTTGACATACCATAGGGGGGTATACTATATTATATATAGAGACTAAGATGAGAAATGATGAAAAGAATATATGGAAAAAAATTAAAAATAAGGAGGTAATCCGATGATGTGGGGAAATCAAGGATTCATGGGAGTATTTATGTGGATTTTTTGGATTGCAATAATCGTTGGCATATTCTTTCTTGTAAAGTGGATAGTCATGCAGAGCAGACTTGGCGAAAAAAAGGGCGAAGAAAACCCATTAGAAATATTGAAGAAGAGATATGCCCGGGGAGAAATTGATAAGGAAGAATTCGAACAGAAAAAGAAAGACCTTTTATCCTGATAATTTAGGATGAAAGCCATTAATCCGGAGGTTTTAATGAAAGAACAAGCAACTACTCACTTAGGTGAAATAGTACCTTTAAAAAGAATAGAAGGACAGATTAGGGGTATTCAAAAAATGATCGATGAGAAGAGATACTGCATAGATATTCTCACGCAGTTATCTTCAGTAGTGGGGGCCATAAAGCGTGTCGAAGAGAATATCCTGAATAGACACCTTAAAGGATGTGTAAAGGGTTCTTTTCTAAAAAGTAATAGAGATGACAAAGAGGCAAAGATTGATGAAGTCATCGAAGTTTTAAAAAACTTCAGAAAATATTGAAAGGAAGTTAAAACTTTAAAAGATGGGGAGATAGAATGAGTTATTATTTCAGTAAAATAATTGAAGGTTCCTTCGATGGAGTGCTTGAAAAAGTTGTTGCTTCCCTCAAAAGCGAAGGCTTTGGAGTTCTGACAGAAATAGACGTCAAGGAAACACTGAAGAAAAAGATGGATGTGGATTTCCAGAAATACACAATTCTTGGAGCCTGCAATCCTCCGTTTGCCTATAAGGCCTTAAAAACAGAGAACAAGATCGGAACTATGTTGCCCTGCAATGTAATCGTCCAGGAAATATCAGAGGGGCAAACAGAAGTTGCTGCTGTTGATCCTGTAGCCTCCATGAAAGCTATTGAAAATCCAGCTTTGCTCGAAATAGCTAACCAAGTCCAAGTGAAATTAAAAAAAGTGATTAAAAGTCTTTAATTTTTGACTTTGTAATAAAGTTGTGTGATTAGATGTTATTGCGGGTTTGCGAAGGGAACCAGGCAATTTATTTTTTTTACTATGAACTTTGAACAATGAACTAATAAGGAGAATTAAGATGGTTAAAGATTTGGTTTGCGGAATGGAAATAAAGGAACAAGACGCTGCTGCATCTTCTTTATATAAAGGGAAGGAGTATTATTTTTGTTCAAGAACATGTAAGAAAAAATTTGACGAAACTCCTGAAAGATATATTGAATCCGAAGAAAGAGAAGACGATGAATCCTCGTCTGAAGAAGATGAGCCCTTGTTGGAAAAAGAGAAGAAGCCAGTAGTAGAAAAAGTGGACAAAGCCAAATCTGAAAGAATCGACCTCCCCATCGTGGGAATGAGCTGTGCCAGCTGCGCTACAACAATCCAACGGGGCTTGGCCGGTTTAAAAGGAGTGGAGAAGGCAAATGTCAATTTTGCCACCTCCAAAGCTACAGTACTCTTTCAGCCCCAATTGGCTAGGCCCGAGGATTTTATCTCTTCTGTAAGAAAAAGTGGCTACAAGGTGGGCACTGCATCTTTGGAACTCCCTATTCAAGGCATGGATTGTGCCTCCTGCGTTCAGAAGATTGAGAAAAACCTCCTTCAAACTAGAGGAGTGACAAAAGCTGTGGTGAATTTAGCTACAGGGAAGGCCAAAGTCGAATATCTTCCTTCGGAGACAAATCTCAAAGAAATAAAGCGTGCTGTAGAATCAACAGGGTATAAGGTCCTTGAAGTTGAGCCTTCTGAAGCAATTGAGGATCCTGAGAGGCTCGTCCGAGAGAAAGAATATAAAAAGCTCAAAACAAAATTTATAGTTGGCCTTGTTCTGGGCCTTTTTGTATTTCTGGGGAGTTCTCGCCACTGGTTTCCATGGATTCCTTCTTTCCTGGGTAATTTTTATGTGCTCTGGATACTGGCAACACCTGTTCAGTTCTGGATTGGGTGGCAGTTTTACAAGGGAGCGTGGGGAGCATTCAAACACAGAAACGCTGATATGAACACTTTGATAGCTGTCGGCACCTCAGCCGCTTATCTTTACAGTGTCGCAGCAACGCTTTTTCCTTCTTTCTTTGAAACAGGAGGAATAAAACCCGAGGTCTATTTCGACACCTCAGCGCTTATCATCGTCCTGATACTCCTTGGAAGGCTTCTTGAAGCAAGAGCCAAAGGACAGACTTCAGAAGCCATAAAGAAGCTTATGGGACTAAGGCCTAAAACAGCTCGCGTTATAAGAGAGGGAAAGGAAATGGATATTCCGGTCGAAGAAGTTTTGGTCGGAGATACGATTATTGTCAGGCCAGGGGAGAAGATTCCGGTCGATGGAATTGTCAAAGATGGAAAATCAGCGGTCGATGAGTCAATGATCACAGGAGAGAGCATTCCGGTAAAAAAGAAAGCAGGTGATGAGATCATAGGCGCCACTATTAATAAAACAGGAAGTTTCAAATTCCAGGCAACAAAAGTTGGGAAAGATACTGCCCTAGCCCAGATCATAAAGCTTGTCCAGGACGCCCAAGGCTCCAAAGCTCCCATCCAAAGATTGGTTGATGTCATCTCTGGTTACTTTGTTCCTATTGTTATCTCCGTTGCCATCGCTGCCTTTGTCATCTGGTTTAACTTTGGTCCCTTCCCTGCCTTAACCTTTGCTCTTTTAGCTTTTGTAGCAGTGATGATTATTGCTTGCCCCTGTGCTCTGGGTCTGGCTACACCTACAGCAGTCATGGTTGGAACAGGCAAAGGAGCTGAGAACGGAATATTAATAAAGGGAGGAGAAAGCTTAGAAACTGCCCATAAGCTCGATACCATTGTTTTTGACAAGACTGGAACTTTAACAAAGGGAGAACCGGAGATTACGGATATAGTCACCCAAAACGATTACTCTGAAGAAGAAATTCTTAAATACGCAGCCAGTGCTGAGAAGGTTTCTGAACATCCGCTGGGTGAAGCAATCATAAAAAGTGCGATAGAAAGAAAGATTGAGCTTCATAATCCAAGGGACTTTAAGGCTATCGAGGGCCATGGGATTGAAGCCCGAGTTGATGGCAGAAATGTCCTCCTTGGGAATATTAAACTTATGAAAGACCGGGGAATCGATATCAAAGATTTGGAGAAGAAAGCAGAGGAATTCGCAGGTGATGGAAAAACTCCGATTTATGTATCTCTTGATGGAAAGAGTGCTGGATTAATAACAGTCGCCGATCCTTTAAAGGAAAGTTCCGTAGAAGCATTAGAGAAACTGAAAAAACTTGGATTAGAAGTGATCATGCTTACAGGAGATAACAAGAAAACGGCTGAAGCTATTGCCAGAAATGCTGGGATTGATAGGGTGCTTGCAGAAGTTCTGCCCGAGGATAAGGTTAATGAGATAAAAAGTCTTCAATCCGGAGGGAGAAGAGTCGCGATGGTGGGGGATGGAATAAATGATGCTCCTGCCTTGGCTCAGGCCGATGTGGGAATAGCAATAGGTTCGGGGACGGATGTGGCTATGGAAGCTTCGGATATTACGTTAATCAAAGGCGACCTGAGGGGAGTTGTTTCCGCGATTGAGCTGAGCAAACGAACGATAAAAATCATAAAGCAGAACCTGTTCTGGGCATTTTTCTACAACACTGCAGGCATTCCCCTAGCTGCTGGTGTGCTCTATCCATTTTTCGGGATTCTTTTAAACCCGATTTTTGCCTCGGCAGCCATGGCCTTTAGTTCTGTCTCTGTTGTTTCCAATTCCTTGAGATTGAGGAGAGTTAAGCTTTGATACTAAGATAAACGCAATATATATTTTTACAATGTCATTGCGAGCCCTGAAAGGGCGTGGCAATCTCTTAAGATGAATTAACGAGATCGCCACGTCGCTTCGCTCCTCGCGATGACACTGGAATAATTGCGTTTGTACTAGAAGGAGGTTAAAGATGCTCGCAAAATTGATCGTCACAGTTTTTGGTGTTTTACTCATAGTTTTGGTCAACTGGTATTTCTTTTTTTCAAGAAAAAAGGCCGCTTTAGCTGAGGTCAAAGAGAAGGGCCTTCAAGAGGTAAAGATTATTGTCAAGGGGGGATATGATCCTGATGTTATCGTAGTTAAAAAGGGAATACCTGTCCGGCTGGATTTTTATAGGGACGAGACAGCCGATTGTTCAGATACGATTGTTTTCGGCGATTTTAAGATACGAAAGCCCCTTCCTGCTTTTAAAACTACGGCCGTAGAATTTACTCCAGAAAAGGAAGGAGAGTATGTCTTTACCTGCGGGATGGGAATGATGAGAGGGAAACTAATTGTAAGGTAGGATTAAAGGAGAGGATTTTCATAAGGTAAGGATAATAAAAGGGAGGAAATAGCAATTAAGTCCAGTGATCAGTCGAGAATTAAATTTTTTAAATGATATTGATAATACCGATAAAAATAGTAGATAACAAATGTAAAGAATACGGATATAGGGAGGAAAAATGAAAAAAGTCCAATTTTTTCTCATAATTTTAATTATGGTAATTTTGTTTAATCCTATTCCCTCCTTTTCTCAAGAGGTGCCGGAGGGAAAAGCTGCCCTTTCCGGGCTGATTGAAGAAGCCCTTAGTCAAAATCCTCAGATTAAAGTAGCAAGGAATGAATGGGAGGCATCCCTTAAGGTCATTCCGCAAGCAAAATCCCTTCCTGATCCCATGCTGAGTTATGCTTACTTTGGCCAGAGTATCGAAACCAGGCTGGGCCCTCAGAGGAACAAGTTTTCCTTATCCCAGAAGTTTCCTTTTTTTGGAAAACAATCGCTTAAGGGTGAAATTGCAAAGAGTGCAGCTTCGCTCTTTGAAGAACAGTATAATGTTGTTAAAGCAGACGTAGTGTTAAGCGTAAAAAAAGCCTATTTTTCCCTCTTCTGGTTTGACAATGCTCTAAAAATTACCAACGAGGAAAAAGAAGTTCTCCAGCGACTGGCGAAAATTGCCCAGAAAAAATATGAGACAGGCAAAGGGAATCAACAGGATGTTTTAAAAGCTCATCTGGAGATTTCAAGGGTTACAGATAAAATTCTTCTTCTCAAGCAGGGAAGGAAAGGGATTGTTTCAGAATTAAATTCCCTTTTAAATCGTCCTCCTGGTTCATCTTATGGCGAGATTGAAGAATTTAAAGCTCCAGAATTAAAGGCAGAATTGAAAGATCTTTATGCTTGGGCAAAGGAGTTCCGACCAGAGCTGAGAAAAGCCAGGTATCTTATAGAGAAAAACGAGAAGAGCTTAAGATTAACGAAAAAGAATTATTTTCCTGACTTTATGATTATGTTTGACTACATTGATATCGGGGCAGGAACGACTGCAAATGCTAAGGATGGCCGGAATTCCTGGATGGCATCCATAGGCATAAACATTCCTATCTGGCGAGGTAAGCTCCGTGCTTCGGAAGCGGAGGCTGCTATTAAGATTGAAGCCAGCCAGGAAGGCTATAAAAATATTGAGAACAAGACACTTTCCCGAGTGAATGAACTGTTTTTTGAGGTGAAAACTGTTTCTGAGCAGGTAAACCTCTACAAATATTCTCTTATTCCTCAGGCAGAGCAATCTTTAAAAGCTTCAGAAGTAGGTTATTTAACGGGAAAAGTTGATTTTCTCAATTTATTGGACGCGGAGAGGATGGTCCTTCTGATAAAAACTGGATATTTTAAATCTGTCGCTGATTTAGGTAAAAGCCTTGCTCAACTGGAGAGAGTAGTGGGCAAAAATCTTGCAGGGGTTTGATTGAGCATGCCCACATTAAATTAATTGTAGGGGCTTGATTCATCAAGCCCACCTTATAGGAGGTAATAGAATGATTAATAAAAAGAAACTTTTAGTTTTTGGAATAGGAATATTAATTCTGGTCGCCAGTGTTTTCCTCGTTTCATGTAAGAAAAGCGAAGAGAAAACAGAGGAAGCTAAGATGATTGCTCGGCAAGAAACTCCCGAAAAAGAGATTCTCTACTACACCTGCGGTATGCATCCATCGGTGAGAGTCAGTCCTGAAGATTACGAAAAGGGAAACACAAATTGCCCCATCTGCAACATGGGGTTGGTTCCTGTGTATAAAGAAAAAGATGAAATGGCAGAGATGGAAGCGCACGAAGCAATGGAAGTAGAGATCAAACTGAGTCCACAAGCTCAAGCTCTTGCCAGCGTAAAAACGGAAGAAATTCAGTTCCTCCCTCTTTTTAAAGAAATATCTACTGTTGGTCAGCTGGATTATGATGAAAGAAAAGTTGCCTATGTCGCTGCCTGGATTCCCGGCCGGATTGACAAGCTCTTTGTGGATTTTACAGGAGTTAAAGTTAGGAAGGGAAATCCTCTGGTTTGGATTTACAGCCCTGACTTGGTGACCACCCAGGAAGAGTATATTCTCGCCCTGGAGACATCAGAAAAAGTTAAGGAAAGTGGAAATGAAGAAACAATCAGACGAGCAGAATCTTTAGTCGAAGCATCCGGAAGAAGGCTACTCTTATGGGGAATCAACGAGAAGCAAATCAAAGAACTGGAACAGAGGAAAAAGGCAAATACCCATATGACTATATATGCTCCCATCGGAGGAACAGTTATCCACAAGAATGCCCTTGAAGGAAAATATGTAAAGGAAGGAGAAAACCTGTATAAAATTGCTGACCTTTCCACCCTTTGGATGCTGGCTGATATATACGAATACGAAATGGGATGGATAAAGGAAGGACAAGGAGTTGAAATTACCTCTTCTGCTTATCCAGGCGAGAAATTTGAAGGGAAAATAGCTTTCATTGACCCTTACTTAAGTCAGATGACCCGTTCTGTAAAAGTAAGAGTGGATGTGCCCAATCCTCAATTGAAGTTAAAGCCAGGAATGTATGTCAATGCGCTGATAAAGTCTTCTATTCACGAAGGCATTCGCGGGCCCGGAAAGGTAATCTACACATGTTCGATGCATCCAGAAGTGGTAGCTAGCAAGCCAGGGGATTGTCCCATTTGCGGAATGTTTCTGGTGAAAAAAGAGCTAGCTTCTAAAGATTTGGTTCTGGCTGTCCCCAAAAATGCAGTTCTCGATACAGGAGCAAGAAAACTAGTCTACGTAGAGAAAGAAAAAGGAAGCTATGTGGCAAAGGAGATTGAAGTCGGCTCCGAGGCCGTAGCTCTAGTCAATGGTCAAAAGAGAAGATTTTATGTCCTTAAGGCCGGGCTTTCTGAAGGATTGAGAGTCGTTTCTCAGGCCAATTTTCTGATTGATTCCCAGAGCCAGCTTACTGGACAGGCAGGAGCTGTTTATGGTGGGGCCTTAAAAGCAAAAGAGAAAGAAAAAGCTCCGCCATCAAAGCATATTCATTAAAAAAATAAAATTTCTTGGGTGAGACACATTTAATGATGAGACAGGAGATTTAGATGATCAACAAAATTATCGAATATTCCCTTCAGAATAAATTTCTCATTATCGCTTTTTTTATCCTTATCATCGGCTGGGGCTATTGGGCTCTGAACAAAACTCCCATCGATGCTATTCCTGACATCGGAGAAAATCAGCAGATTATATTTGTCGATTGGCCAGGAAGAAGTCCAAAGGATATAGAAGACCAGGTAGTTTATCCTCTTACAATCAATCTTATGGGGATTCCGGGAATGAAGGTAATTCGATCCAGTTCCATGTTCTCTTTTGGAATGATAAACATTATCTTTGAAGAGTGGGTGGATTTTTACTGGTCGAGAACCAGGATTTTAGAAAGATTGAACTTTGCCCAGAAGGATCTACCGGAAGGAGTATTTCCCCAGCTTGGCCCAGATGCTACTGCCTTGGGACAAGTATTCTGGTACACAGTGGAAAATGGCTATTATTGCCCTGATCATCCCAAATTGCGGTACCGGGAGCCCGGACGATGCTCTGAGGATGGAAAAGAGCTTGTTCGTTCGGGTTATAATTTAGGAGAACTTCGTTCAACCCAGGACTGGTATGTTCGTTATCAGCTTAACGCAGCTAAAGGTGTTTCTGAAGTGGCCACTGTTGGAGGTTTTGTCAAACAGTATCAGATCGATGTTGATCCCAATAAACTTCTCGCTTTCAACGTCAATTTGCACAGCATGTTCAACGCCGTTCGCAACAGCAACGTCGATGTCGGCGCCAAGGTCATCGAGAAGAGTGGAGCTGAGTTTATCGTTCGCGGCCTTGGTTTTATCAAAACAGTGGAAGATATCGAGGATATTGTGATTGGGTCGCATGAGGGAGTTCCGGTTTATGTCAAGAATGTAGCGCAGGTGATCCTCGGTCCTGATTTTAGAAGGGGAGCTCTGGACAAAGAAGGAGTGGAGGTGACAGGCGGTGTGGTTTTAATGAGATATGGCGAGAATCCTTTAAGGGTTATTGAAGGAGTGAAGAAGAAAATTATGGAAATCACCCCGGGTCTTCCTCCAGGCGTTCAGATTGTTCCTTTTTATGACCGTACTGAGCTTATCAACCGGGCAGTAGATAATCTGAAAGAGACTTTATTAGAAGAAATTGTAGTTGCAGTAATCATCATCTTGTTCTTTTTAGGCCATTTTAGAAGTAGCCTTATCGTTTCAATAGTTCTTCCTATAGGAGTTTTGATTTCCTTTCTCGTCATGTACTATCTAAAAATTCCCTCAAACATCATGTCTTTAGGGGGAATCGCTATTGCCATTGGAGTCATGGTTGATGCAGGCATTGTGATGACCGAAAACATATCCCGTCACATTGCTTTGTCGAGTGAAAGCAGGCTGAGCACTGTGCTCATAGCTTCGAAAGAAGTTGGTTCAGCCATCTTTTTTGCTATCCTCATAATAGTGGTTGCTTTTATTCCTGTTTTTTCCTTAAGAGGGCAAGCAGGAAAACTTTTTTCTCCTTTAGCCTTTACAAAAACTTTTGCCATGCTTGGCTCTGCTGTTTTGGCAATAACGCTTGTCCCTGTCCTTTGTTACATTTTCTTGAGAGGAAAAATGCGTCCTCCTGAAAAAAATCTGCTGACTCGTATTTTGATACGTCTTTATGAGCCAGTGCTTCGATTTTCCTTAAAGCATAAAATCATTGTCCTTCTCATTGCCTTGATTCTTCTCGGGGCAAGCTATTTTCCTCTTTCTAAAATAAAGAGTGAGTTCATGCCGCCTTTGAATGAAGGGGATTTGCTGTTTATGCCTGTTCTCCTTCCCGGAGCTTCCCTTACCCAGGTTATGGATATCATGAAAAAGCAAGATGTGGTTTTAAAATCATTCCCAGAAGTTGAACAGGTTGTTGGGAAATTAGGAAGGGCAGAATCGGCTACTGACCCAGCTCCCGTAGGGATGATTGAGACTATTGTTAAGCTAAAACCAAAAAAGATGTGGCGAAAGGGAATGACACGCCAGAAATTAATAAATGAGTTTAATAATGCGCTGAGGATTCCTGGAGTAAGTAACATCTGGACTCAGCCCATTCGCAATCGAATTGATATGCTGGCCACAGGGATTCAAACTCCTATCGGAGTCAAAGTGTTTGGGGAAGATTTAAGCACGATTGAGGAAATAGGAATCAAAATTGAAAACATAGTGAGAGAAATCCCTGGAGCAAGAAGCCCTTACGCAGAAAGAATTGGCAATAAGCCCTACATAGAGATCGAAATAGACAGAAAGGAAGCAGCTCGCTATGGTGTAAAAGTGGGGGACATCCAGCACTTAATCATGACAGCTATTGGCGGGATGAATGTCACCACCACGGTGGAGGGAAGAGAACGCTATCCGGTTCGAATAAGGTATATGCGAGAGCTCAGGGATAGCTTTGAAGCCATGGAGAGAATCTTTGTTCCTACTCCTTCGGGGGCCCAAATTCCCCTCAGTCAACTGGCAGTAATTAAAAAGGTACCAGGACCAGCCAAGATAGCTGGAGAAAACACTTTGCCTTATGTGAGGGTTTTTGTTGATGTCAATACGGATGAGGTAGGTATTGTGGATTTTGTTAACCAGGCTCAAAAAGCGGTTAGTGAAAAATTGGACTTGCCCTCAGGTTACTTTATTTCCTGGAGCGGGCAGTATGAATACGAAATGCAGGCTCGGAAGCGTTTGATGATGGTCGTTCCCGTCTGTATATTCGCAATTTTTCTTTTGCTCTACATTAAGTTCAAACGGTTTTCAGCAGCTATGATCCTGATTTTTTGCTTGCCTTTCGCCTTTATAGGAGGTATCTGGCTTCAGTACATTCTCGGGTTTAAGTTCAGCACAGCAGTCTGGGTGGGCTATATTGCCCTTTTTGGAGTGTCGGTGGAGGCAGGAGTAGTGATGATGGACTTCCTGGTTGAATATTCCAGAAAGGGAACTAATATTGTGGAGAATGTAGTTCAGGCAGGGTTGTTGAGAGTAAGGCCCATAATAATGACAACAGCTACAACTATTCTGGCTCTTATTCCTATTTTGATAAGCACAGGAACGGGTTCGGAAATAATGAAGCCCATCGCTGCACCTACAGTGGGAGGGATGGTTACAGCCACTGTATTAAATTTGATACTAGTTCCTGTTTTTTTCACCTGGGTTTTTCAGGGCCGATTAAAAAAGGAACGAAGTATGGAGAATGAGGAGGAATGATTATGGCTCAGAAAAAGAAAAATTTTACAACTCTTTCAATCATAGTTGCTTCACTCTTGATAGGATTTTTGGTTAGATACATTGTCTAGCCTTGACAGTATCTATCAAATAGGTGAAAATATAATTTTACTAAGTTTAGGAGGATTGAATGACTAAACGTTCAAAAATTTTAGCATTGTTTTTGGCATTTTCCTTTGTTGTGGTTTTAGCTGGAGTTGTACAGGCGCAAGCCGAAGAGACGGTCGTTTGCCCCGTAGGCGGAGAAAAAATTAAAAAATCTGAAGCGAAGATTTCCTATGAGTACAAAGGAAAGACTTACTATTTCTGTTGCGAAATGTGCAAAGAAAAGTTCATGAAGAATCCCGAAAAGTATCTCGAGAAAAAAGTCGAGATGAAAGAAGTCTATACCTGCCCCATGCATCCTGATGTTAAGTTAGATAAGCCGGGTAAATGCCCTGAGTGCGGTATGAAATTGGAGAAGAAGATGATGCCGATGGAACATATGAAAGCTCATATGCATGAAGAAAAGATGATGCATATGGAACACATGGACAAAGAGCATATGCAAAAAGAGACGATGCATAAGAAAGGTGAAGAGAAAGCCTGCTGCCCCATGATGGAAATGATGAGCCATAAGGATGTTGAGATGAACGTAGAGAATTTAAAAGATGGGATTGCTGTGAAGTTGACGTCGAAAAATGCAGACGTTGTGAAGAAACTTCAGGAAATGTCAGCTAAGATGAAAGAAATGTGCGAAAAGAAAGAGGCCAAGAAAGAGGCCAAGAAAGAGGTAAAAAAAGAGGTCAAAAAATAAAAGGTTAAAAAGTAATAGAAAATTTGTAAGGGTTTGATTTCTTGTAGGGGTTTGATCCATCAAACCCACACTTTTCTTTTTAATGTAACGGTCTGATTTATTTGTTGGACTTTCTTGTAGGGGTTTGATTCATCAAACCCACCTTTTTGAATATATTAATAAACTGTATGGATTTGGTTTTTCTTACGTAGGGGCTTGATTCATTAAACCCGCCTTTTTTAGAATGACAGGATTTCTTTCAATTTTCACACAATCAGAACATTCCTTCTTAGCCCTACAATGATGGGCGTATAATATGGATCCAATCTGAAGGATTAGTCCTTATCCGAGTAAACTCTCTGGACTCTCTTGTTTATAGATGTGAATATCTCATAAGGAATAGTGCCCGCCATTCTGGCGATTTCGGTTGCGGTTATTTCTTCGTTGCCCTGTTTTCCGATGAGAACGGCAATATCTTCAGTCTTAACATCTTTTATATCGGTCACATCCACCATGATCTGGTCCATGGTAACAGCCCCCAGTATTCGAGCTTTTTTCCCTCTTATCAGAACATATCCCTTGTTAGATAGAGAAAGGGGATATCCATCTCCGTAACCAACGGGTAGCGTTGCTACTTTCATCTTCTTTTCGGTTTTATATGTCCTGGCATAACTGAGTGTCCTTCCTTTAGGAATCGTCTTCAAAAAAGCTACTTTTGTCTTTAGAGATAGAGCTGGCCTGAGTTTCTCCGTGCCTTTGACATACTCAGAAGGGCTGACACCATAAATTGAAAGGCCCGGACGGACCATATTCAAATGGGCCTCAGGAAGGCTAAATATTGCTCCGGTATTGGAGATGTGCTTGAACCTTATCGGCAAATCTTTGATTTTTTCCAGGCAGCGATTAAACCAATCAAACTGCTGCTTTGCAAAATCCAAATTTTGTTCATCCGAAGTTGCAAAATGCGAGCAGATGCCCTCAATTTCAATGTCAGGCATCTTATAAACTTGTCTAGTAAATTCGTCTGCCCTCTCATGCCATACTCCTATGCGCCCCATACCAGTATCAACCTTTATATGAACCTTTGCCCGCGTTCCTCTTTTTCTTGCCGCATCTGCCAGGGCGTTTGTCATCTGCCACGTACAAACAACGGGTGAGAGGTTATGCTCAATGAATTCTTCGGCCTGTCCGCTCATCCCTGAGCTTAAAACAATTATGGGAATATCCTTAAAAACATCTCTAAGCTCAATACCTTCATACAGACTGGAAACCCCCAGAGCTTTTACTCCAAGATTAAGGGCTTGCCTGGAGACTTCGATTGCTCCGTGACCATAGGCATTGCATTTCACTATTGCCATTAATTCTATATTTTTGCCCAGCTTCTTCTGAATGTTCTTTATATTAAACCGAATAGCTGCGAGGTTTATTTCTGCCCAGGTTTTTAAAAGCCTATAAGTGTAGGAGGACTCTTTTTTGTTCTTTTTTAATTCAACCCGATTTTTTAAAGTCATACCTTTTCTCCACTATTTTGCATTTTTTATATACTGTCGACTTTTCTATTTAAAGACGGAACTCTTTATTCAGACGCACAAAAATTTATAGCACGGGAAAAATTTAGTGTCAAAAGTAGTTTAACGTGAAAAAGGGGACAGGCTCCCTTTTTCTGTTGTAAAAAAGGGGAGAGGCTACTTATTCTAAGGGAGGTTTTCTCTTTATGTAGGGGCTTGATTCATCAAGCCCGCACTTTGAAGAAGAAATTTATTGAATATAAAAAATGATAAAAAAGGGGACAGGCTCCTTTTTTCTTTTTAACTTATGAGAGATCATAATCGGTCGCCTTATAGCAATCTTAACGGACCTTAAAGGTCGCGTTCTTTATGAGGTTAAGGGACCGAGACCTGACATTACAGTGTGTGCTCAAAGGGCACGGATAGAAGATTGGTTCACAAGACCTAAGGATTAGAGAATTTAAGAAAAACAAGAAAGGAGGAGGCTGAAAAAAGTACTTGCATCACATCATCATAGAAGATTGCTTCGCTTCGCTCGCAATGACAATCAATCTCGTAATGACAATAAATTTCGCAATGACAATAAATAATGTTGCCTGTTGGCTTTTTTTTGGTATCCTATAGATAACTGGAATCCTATAGATAATTAGTATCATATAGATAATTGGTATCTTATAGATAAGAAGAAGATGAAGCAAAAAAGAGTAGTTGTAGCCATGAGTGGGGGAGTGGACTCTTCGGTAGCCGCAGCTCTGCTCAAAGAGCAGGGATATGACGTCATAGGAGTAACGATGAAGCTCTTCTCCCTGCCCAAAGATTACTGCAGATCGGAGAACTTAAGAAGCTGCTGCGGGTGGAAAGCTACGGAAGATGCTCATCGCGTTGCCATATCTCTCGGAATCTCGCACTATGTTGTTGATTTTAGAAACCAGTTCGACAAGAGTGTGATCACTGACTTCTGCGGGGAATATTCCAAAGGCAGTACTCCCAATCCCTGCATCCGCTGCAATCAATATATTAAATTCGATTTTCTGATGAAGAAGCTCAAAGCCTTTAAAGCAGGTTATTTAGCTACCGGCCATCACGCTCAGGTCGAATATGATAATCAGTCAGGGCGGTATCTTCTCAAAAAAGGAAAAGACAAAAAGAAAGATCAGTCTTATTTCCTTTATCCTTTAACTCAGGAGCAACTCTCGCGCACTTTGATGCCGATCGGAAATTTCACAAAAGAAAAGGTAAGAGAAAAAGCGCAGAAATTAGGTCTCTCTGTGGCTCAGAGACATGAAAGCCAGGAGATTTGCTTTATTCCTGATAATGATTATGTCCGATTTCTTCGCCAAAGAATCCCTGAAGCGTTCCGCTCCGGGCCTATCGTAGACCTCGAGAATCGAGTTTTAGGTCAGCACGAGGGAATTGCGCATTTTACTATCGGCCAGAGGAAGGGAATGGGAATAGCTGCATCCCAACCGCTGTATGTCGTTTCCATCCAGAGTGATAAAAATACAATCGTTATCGGGCCTTCTGACCAGCTTTATGAAAAAACTCTTCTGGCTTCCCAGGTAAACCTGATTTCCAAGGCGAAAATAACAAAGCCCCTTAAGGTAAGAGCTAAGATTAGATACAAACACAGGGAAGCGAAAGCGCTTCTTACACCTTTAGATACAGATCAGATTTTGGTAGAATTCGAGAAACCACAAAGGGCTATCACTCCAGGCCAATCTGTAGTTTTTTATGATAAAGACGTAGTTGTAGGTGGAGGAATCATAGATAAATCAGGAAAGAAAGATTTGGATCAAACGGGTTAAACAGGAGAAAGGAATCCGGGATCAAACTTCCAAACTTATAATGATATCTAACGAGAAAAAATTATGAAATTTGGCGGCCAATCCGAGGTTGATCAAATTAAAAGTCTTTTGCTTAAACACCCTAAAGATGCCTTCATAAGTCAAGATAATATTAAGTCTCAATGGAAAGAATTGAATTATTTGGCTTCTCCAGACTACGAAAAGACACTCAAGGAATATGATAATTTTGTCGAATATCTGAAGAAGTCCCTCTCTGAAATTTACTATCTTCCCCAAAATGATAAGACGGGGCTCGATTCCATCTATGTCCATGATCCTGTCATAATTACGAATAAAGGGGCTGTATTGTGTAACATGGGAAAAGAGAAACGTCGTGATGAGCCACAAGCTGCCGGAGAATTTCTCCTTAAGTTGGGCATCCCCATTCTCGGCACTATTACCGGTGAAGGAAGGGTGGAAGGTGGGGATGTGGTTTGGATCGATGAACGCACGCTTACTGTGGGTTCGGGCTACCGTACAAACGAAGAGGGCATCCGGCAGTTGAAAGAGCTCACCAGGGACTTTGTTGATGAATTTGTTGTCGTTCCCTTACCGCACTGGAAAGGGCCTGCTGAAGTCCTCCATTTGATGTCTCTCATCAGCCCTGTTGATCACGATTTAGCCGCTGTTTATTCTAGACTCCTTCCTGTGCCCTTCAGAGAGTGGCTCCTGCGCCGCGGCATCCGACTCCTCGACGTTCCAGATTCTGAGTTTGAAACCATGGCTTGCAATATTCTCGCTGTTTCTCCCCGAAAATGCATAATGATTTCTGGTAATCCTCAGACAAAACAGATGCTCGAAGATAAAGGCATTGAGGTCTGGGAGTATAAGGGAGAAGAAATTTCCAAGAAGGGAGCTGGAGGCCCGACTTGCCTTACGATGTCGCTTCTGCGGGAAAAGGTCTAAGGCGTTTCTTTTAGGAGTGCTAAGCCTATCTTTTGCCGAGTGCTTTAAGTTTTGATTCGATTGAGGCTTCTACGTCCAGGCGGTGATCTACCCTTAAATCTATATGAATCCTTTGGGCTCCCATTTTCACCATAGCTTCATGACATTTTTCTATGATTTTGAACAAGGTATCCAAATCAGGAGCTTCGATAGTTGTGGACATGCCGCCGGTTTCATACTTCAGCCCGGAGCTTTCAATGACTTTAATGGCCTCCTTGACGTATTTACTTACCGATACGCCTTCGCTTGTGGGAAAGATTGCAAATTCGGCTATGATCATGGCTCAATGATTTATTGTTGCTGATCGGAAATTTTATCAATTCTAATCTGAGTTATCAAGAAGTATCTCCCCTACAAACTGGTTCATCTCATATTTAACATAGAAATCGAATGGCATGCTGAAAACAGAAAATATTAAAATTTTTACTTCTTGACAGAGCTGCAAATATCTATTGAGTATGGATTTTTGCTCCCTGCTCCATCTGCTTTTCATCTATCGTGTAAAGCGCATCGAGCATGGCTATTTGGAAGCTGCCAGGGCTTTGGGCTTTTGCAGCTGCTTTCTCGCCCACAAGGCCGAAGTAGGCGAGTGCGGTGGTTGTGGCTGTGACAGGGTCAGGATCCACAGCTAAGAACGCTCCAATAATGACCGTGGCAGTGCAGCCCGTGCCTGTACAATAGCCCATAAGGTCATGGCCATTAGAAACACGGTAGATACGCTCTCCATCTGTGATGAGATCCACTTTCCCCGTAATTGCCAGGGTAGTATTCAGTTCCTTAGAGAGTGTAAGAGCCGCATCTGCAGCCTCGTCCACAGTGTGGATGGAGTCAACACCCTTGGTTTTGGAGCCCTCATAGGCTAAGGAAAGCACTTCAGAGGCATTTCCCCGAACCACTTTTATGGAGACTTCGTCTATAAGTCTCTTGGCGGAGTCAGTCCGTAGTTTCGTGGCTCCTGAACCTACTGGGTCCAGAATAACCGGAATATTCAGTTCATTGGCACGTTTGCCTGCTTTGAGCATCGAATCAACCCAGTAAGGCGTGAGGGTTCCGATGTTAAGAACAAGTGCGCTGGCAAAGGAAACCATCTCTTCAACTTCCTCTGAAGCATGAGCCATCACTGGTGAGGCACCGCAGGCAAGCAAGGCATTAGCAGTGTAATTCATGACCACATAGTTCGTGATGTTATGGATCAAAGGCTTCTTCTCGCGAAGATTCTTCAGGTTTTCTCCTGCTTTTTGGGCGAGATATTGGTCAAACATCCTCTCTTCCTCCTCTTGCAAAGTGATCCCACCCTGCAGGGGTGATGCGCCGGCGAGTTCCATCAGGGAGTAGCAATTGAATATCCCCGACTGAATCAGTAATCTTTCCGACTTCGGTGACAGGCACATCACTGACTGAAGCAACAGCAGAACGGATCTTAGCCATGTTTTTGGGAGCACCTGTGATGATCAACTCATAATCATCGCTATCCTGCAAGAACAACTCGTAAGGATCCAACTTTAGTTCGAGAGCAGCTTGACGAAGATCCTCACTTATGGGTAATTTTTCTTGAATCAGTTCAGCTCCCACACCGCTGTCCTGACAGATATGTCCCAGATCACCCAGGAATCCGTCGCTGGTGTCAATCATTGCTGCAGCGTACCCTGAGCGGGCAATTGCCTGTCCTTCCCTTGCGCGGTGTGAGGGAGTATTGTAGGTGCGTACCAGCGGGTGCTCTTGTAAATCTTTGGTTGACTGGGAATGCAACAGAAATTTCAGCCCTGCTGCGGCCTGTCCTGGATAACCTGTGACCAGAATCGCATCTCCTGCCTTGGCGGTAGAACGGAGCATGAGTTTGCCTTGCTCTATTTCGCCAAGTAAGGTGATGTCAATGAAAATGGCATCTCTTGTCTTGGTGATGTTGCCACCGATAATTGAAGCCTCAAACGGATTGAGTTCCATGAGGAATCCACGATACATGTTTTCCACATCTGCCACAGGAATGTCTGTTTTTAGCCCTAATGACACGAGAGCGTATAGAGGCTGACCTCCCATAGCACCAATGTCACTTATGTTCACAACCATCGCCCGTCGTCCTAAATCCAATGGAGTGATGCGATCTGATAGGAAATGTTGACCATCTACCAGGCAATCACAAGTGACCAATAGCTCATACCCGGGACGAGGTCGGATAGATGCAGTATCATCCCCGATTCCCAGTGTCACTCCGGGTGTCTTAACCCCCTCTTTTTTGAGGAGTTTTTGAATTTGGTGAATCAATCCGAATTCTCCAATATCTTCAAGGGTCTTAGGCATGATTTCCTTTTAATGGCTCTGTTTGGAGAGCGTTATACAACGCCCGGGTCGCCTGCTCAGGGTTTTCTTGACAGCAAACAGCAGAGATCACAGCGATCCCTTGTGCGCCGGCCCGTATCACCTCAGGAGTATTATCTGCACTTATGCCACCGATAGCAATAATAGGGAGAGGGATAATTTCAACCGCCTGTTTCAGGAGCTTAATCCCGGTGACAGGATCCGCATCTGCTTTGGATGTAGTCGGATAAACGGGACCAAACCCGATGTAGTCTGTTCCTTCAGCGAGGCACTTCTGGGCTTCTTCAAGGGAAGCAGCAGACCCGCCAATGATCCTACTTTCACCAAGCAGTTTCCGAGCCAGAGGTATGGGGAAATCATCTTGTCCTAAATGGACGCCGTTTGCGTCTGTGGCAATCGCAATGTCTACACGGTCGTTTACTATAAGTGTTACACCAGAGTCTAGGCACAACTGTTTTAACTGTCGGACAATCTCAATCATCTCTCGAGTTGCCCCAAGCTTCTGGCGGAACTGGATAGTATCAGCGCCTCCTTTTATTGCCATTCTGGCGAGTTCAAAGTGTGAGAAGCGGGATTGCAGTACTGTGTCTGTAAGGACATGAAGTCGGCCAATTTGTTTCATCACTGATCTCTTTGGATCATGATCCTATCTGGAAAATAGTAGCCCCAGGTTTCATACCAAAGCATCCATGAAGGAATATTATATTGACGGAACTGTATCATGTATTAAAAGTATAATTGTTCAGTAACTACTGCTTTTCAGGGACAGGGTGCTTTACCTTTTCCCAAGCAGCCTCAAAATCAAAAGGCTTTTCGTGGGCCATATCATGACAGGTTAGACATTGCTTTTTAATGGCCTCGGCTGACTCATAAAGAATAAGGCCATTCTTCACAGCCTCTTCCCGGCTTTTCATGATGCTTAATTTTTTATACACACTGCCCGGACCATGACAGACTTCACAGATCACTCCCTCTTCTTTGAATTCAGCAGCTTTTTCAAAAAGCGGGGCATGGCATTTGAGACATTCTGGATTCTCAGGTGCGTCTGGAACTTTAGCTTTAACTTCTTCAGTGGTTAAAGGCACAAAAGATTTGGAGTGCTTGCGTTCAACCCAGAGAGGGAATTGTTTTCCTTGCTTCTCGGTTTTATGGCAGATTTTGCATTTTCCAGCGCCAACATAAGTAAACTCCTGGCTAAAAAGACTGATAATAGATATAAGGAAAATTCCAATAATCGAGATTAAGAGGACTTTTTTCATCGTATCCTCCTTTTTAATTCAAAAAAATCTTAATAGAGAACAATCTCATTGTCAATACGTTATTAAGTCTAGTAAGCGTCTTTTCTATCCGTATCACGAAAAAAAAGATGTTTCCATGACCTCATGGCGAACCCTTTTAATCTTTAATCTATAAAAATTGCTTAATGCTTCTTTAGTCCAATAAAGCTCATTTTCCATTGGAAGGAGAATATTGTTATCATAACCATTGTCATCATTGAAATTATAAAAAATTATGGGGGGTAGGATGCGGGGGTATGATTTATCAAACCACCTTTCTTTTGTTCGAATATAGGTATTTGATTCTTCTTATGTAGGGGCTTGATTTATCAAGCCCACCTGTTTTTTATGTACGGCCTGATTCGTCAAACTCATTCTCTATTAATAGGGAATACAGGAACCAAGGATAGGCCAGAAAATTAAGGAAATGTATGGATTAGGTGGAGGTTTTTTTATCTATTTGTCTTATTTTAAGAAAAAGAGCAATGGACAAAAGAAAGATGAAACAGGTGGCAATAATCAGCCCAGTCTTTCTGAATTTGGCTTCTCTCAGGGCTGCCTCTCCTGCCTTTATCACTTCGGCGACTACTTTTTCACCATCTCCGATTTTCTCTTCAATCTCCATAAGTGAAAAGCTGTGAGTTAAGTTTCGAACAAAGATCAGTGTGCTATTTGCTTCGGTCAACCTGAATTTGGGTTCACTTACTTCAACTCCCTGTCTATCTGCTTGCTCTAATAGACTTTCGGCATGGCGGATTTTTTCGATAAATGCGTCAAGCTTATCTTTAATTTGTGAAGCTACCTGATATGGTTTAGATTCAGACTCATGACACTGGATACAGACAGCCTTCTCCCCTGTGCCGAGCATTTCATCGGATGGAGGTAGAATCTTGTGGTTTCCGTGACATGCTTCACATTCGGATAGCTCCATTTCATCAAAGGCCTTTTTATGAGGACTTTGAGAGAATAGCTCTCCAGCGCTTGGATGACATTGCCGGCAAACAAAGGCAATTGAAGTTATTTCTGGCGGAGTAGCGCCGTGATTGCCATGGCAATCATTACAAACAGGAGCGGAGAGGTCCTTTTTTTCAAAAAGGGCATGGGCATGGACACTATCTTTGTAATCATCCCATTGTTTGGTTGGGATCCTATAGTCTTTCATATAATTTGTATCAGAGTGACATCGGCTGCAAGTTTGAGGAATATTCCAGGGGAAAGTCCAGGATTTGGGGTGAGTAGCAGACTGGATGCCATGAGCAGCATGGCAGTCAGTGCAAAGAGCGACTTTTGTATCTCCTTTTTTTAAGAGCTGGCCGTGCTTGCTTGTCCAGTATATATCTAACTGATCAACTCTAATGCTGGGATTGAAGCGCCTCATGTATCTGGAATCAGAATGGCAGGAAGCACAGAATTCAGGAATGCGGAATCTTTGAGGTGTTCCCTTAAAAGTTTTATCTTTGGCCAAATCGATATCTTCTTCTGCAGGATTTCCTCCATGGCAATCTGCGCAACTCAATCCGAATTGTTGATGAATATCTATCTTAAAGGCTTCCACAGGGGCCAGAAGTTCGTCTTCCAGTTCTTGGTGACATTCGATACAGTAGTTTTTCTGGGCATAGAGGGAAAGACTGAAAATGGAGATAGCCAGGAAAAAAATACTCAACAGGTTAATTATTTTCCTCATTTTCCGCGCTTTCATTTCTTATAAACCTGGCAGAAGATATGTCAGAGCAGTCATTACTACTATATAAAGAAGAATGATCCAACCTAAAAAAGAAAAAACTGAACTTTTTCTTTCTTTGGCTGCATTGCGATCCAGGAAGGGAACCAGCATCCAGAGGAGGCCCCCTATCATAAAGCCAAAAATAGCTATCATTTCTCCTTCAATGGAAAAAATATGAGCAGGTATGATTTTCAGAGTTGTGAACATAAAAGTAAAATACCATTCTGGCTTTATTCCGATCGGAGTTGCAGCAAAAGGATCTGCTTTCTGGCCGATTTCCCAGGGGAAAAATACACAGAGCACACCGATGAGAGCCAGAATAAGCATCCAGCCCAGGGAGTCTTTCAGGATAAAATTGGGGAAAAAGGGAACCTCTTTGACTTTGTTTTGAGGTATCCCAATGGGCTTGCTCATTCCCAGTATTTGGACTAAGAGGACATGAATTCCAAGAATTATCACTGTTAGCAAAGGCAGGATGCCTATATGGAGCCAGAAAAAGCGAGAAATGGTAGCCCCAGTGACATCAGGCCCTCCTAAGATGAAAGTCTTGATGTGCTTTCCAATCAAGGGAAGAGTCCCAGCAATATCTGTTCCAACCCGGGTGGCAAAAAAGGAAAGTTCGTTCCAAGGAAGCAGGTATCCACTGAAGCCAAAGGCAAGGAAAATAAGAAGAAGGAAAAAACCGGTTATCCAGGTTAATTCCCGTGGTGATCTGTAAGCTTTGAGAAAGAAAGAGCTGAACATATGAATGAAAATAGCTGCGATTAGAATGTTTGCGGACCAGCTGTGTACAGAGCGCATCAGCCAGCCAAATTTAACCTGGCTCATGATGAATTGAATGCTTTCGTGGGCAGAGTCAACGGAAGGCGTATAGTAGAGAAGGAGCAAAATGCCGGTTAGAACTTGAAGAATAAAAAGAAAGAGACAGATGCCTCCGAAATAATACCAGAAAGAATATTTATGTTCAGGAACCTTCTTTTTTTTCGCAAACTGAATGAGGTCAGAAAGCTTAAAGCGGGTGTCAAGATAAAAATAAATACTTTGAAGAATGTTTTTCATCTCAGTCTTTTTTTGAAACGACGATATCTTCACCTGAGATTTCTACGTTGTGAGATTCCAAAGGAGCAGGAGGAGGACCAGAGATGACATTCCCGCTTAAATCAAATCTTCCGTTATGGCAGGGGCAAAGAATCGTTCCAGTATCACTCTCGTAGATGACAGTACAGGTGAGGTGAGTGCATATAGCAGAGAAAGCCCTTAGCTCTCCGTCTGAAGTGTTTATCAGGATGCCAGGGGAAGTTCCGAATTTAAAGATTTTATAAGTGTTTGGCGCAAGTTCGGCTACCTTTGCAGCCGTGATTTTTTTTATGACAACCTCAATTTGTTTTGTCGGGAGGATATAACGAATAGTCGGGTAAAGAAAGGCAATAACCGTGCCGGCCAGACTCCCTCCCAAAAAAAAGTCTATGAATTTTCTTCTATTCATTTAATGGGTTTTTTCCAAATGATTCTAGCGTTTTTTTAAAATTTGTCAACATCTCTTCTATAGTCAAGTAGTTATGGATCCCAGAACTCCCGTGTAGGGGCTTGATTTATCAAGCCCGCATTTTTAACCGTGCAAATGAATAGGTGGATTTGATATATCAAAGCCCTCCTTTTTTATTATTAAAAACAGCGTTCTGCTACTATGTACCAATAGAGCTACAAAATCATTGAGTAACGCACTTATCTACGAATAACCTTTTATCATGCATAACTGTGCAGGCCAGCTAGCAAATAATTTACGCCAAAATAAGTAATAAGAGCAGCTAAAAATCCGATAATAGCAACATAGGCCGAACGGCGTCCTTTCCAGCCCATAACGATTCTTGTATGAAGATAGAGGGCAAAGAAGAACCAGGTTATAAGGCTCCATGTCTCTTTTGGGTCCCAGCTCCAGAATCTGCCCCAGGCATAGTAAGCCCAGACCATCCCAAAGACAAGACCTCCCAGAGTAAAGAGAGGAAAACCGACAGCGATACATCTATAGCTGACAGAGTCTAATTTTTCAGGTGGAAGACCAGATTTTATTCCTTTGTTTTTTTTCGAGTCAGCTACCAGATACATGATGCTGGTGATAAAAGCTATGGCAAAGAAGGCTTCTCCGAGGAGAGTCACAGATACGTGCAGCCACAGCCAATAGCTTTGAAGGGCTGGAACCAGGGGGGTCGCTTCTTTGGGCATCAATGGCGATGAAGCAAGAGCCATCAGAGCGATGACAATAAGCAAAAAATAAAGGCCTGCTCTTTTAATCTTATATTTAAGCTCTATGATGATGTAAGCAAGAATAGACGACCAGGCAAGAAAAGAAAGGGACTCATACATGTTGGTGAATGGAGCATGGCCGCTCTCAAAGGTCCTCAAAATCAAGGCCACAGTATGGATTATAAGACCTAAAAAGGCAAATTTATATCCTATTCTTGCCAAATTTTCTCTCTTCGAGAAAAGGAAGGAAAAATAGTAAAAAGCTGAAATGATGTAGAAAATAAAAGCTGCGAGGAATAAAAGCGATTCATTCATCTAGATCTCCTCAAGGAATTCATGATTTTCTCAAATTCAGATTGAAGAGCTTCTCTGCTTTTAGAAGCAATTCCCCCGGCAATTACTTCTGTTTTTCCCTGGTTTTCTTCTAGAATGACTTTAATTTCCCGTGTAGGCCAGTAAAAAGCAAGAGCAAGACCTATCATTAAAAAGGTGCATCCTGCCCAGATGAAATTTACTCCCGGGTCTTTAGCTGCTTGAATAACAGAGAATTGACCAGCCTTAAAGTTTTTTAGTTCAAAAGATAAATCTGTTTCTTTTTCTGAGTGGATCCGGGCAAAATCAGGAAATTTAGAAAAAATCCAACCTGAAAAAATCTTCTCATCTTCTTGCCATCCTTCTATAAAGGCAGCAGGATTGTTGGGTTGAAGAGAACGGGATGTGACCTCGTTTCTATCATTGATAACAAAATCAGGGATAAAATGAAGTACAGAGATCTGGATGTTTTCTCCTTCGAGCCAGACTCTTTCCCCGACTTTCATTTCTGTTTTCCTCAAGAATGTAGGATCTTTTCTTTTTCTTACCCAAATTCCTACTGAAAGGTTTGTCCAGTTCCAGCCATAGCTGCTTTGATAAAAAACAAAGCCTTTATAGGATAGGGGATGATTAACCTCGATGACTTTGCTCAGAATAGGCTCTTCTTTTTCAAGTACTGTGAGTGTGCTCTTCCAGTCTTTGACGCTGCCGTTGGGGTAGTATTCTGTTTCGAATTTATCAAGCCTCACTTTAAAATCAGCTTTTGGAAGGCCTCGAATATCTCCTTCTGAAAGGATTAAATCTTTCCTGAATCTCCCAGCACCGCTGATAATCCCTCCTGCGAGAATAATAAGGATGCCGAGGTGGACAACGTCAGAACCAAACCAGCCCAGAATCCTTTTCCGGGCCAGAAGGAAGGTCTTGCTTTCTTTTTTCACTTCTTTGAGGCGGTAATGCCTTGAGCGAAGTTCCTTTTTCAGCTCTTTTTTAGCTGTGTCAAGGCCTATGTTTTTTTTGAATTTTTCCTTAATTTTTAAAACAGAAATTTTCTTTGCTTCTATTTCCACTTTTGGGTGAAATGCTTTCCTGAGTTTGGGGGCGAGGCGAGTTAAAGTACAGACGATGATATTCAGGGCAAAAAGGCAAAGAAGGGCGATGAACCACGATGACTGATAGAGCTTGGTAATTTGGAGTCGATTGAATAGATTTCCCCACTGTCCGAAACGGGCCACATACTCATCTAGACTTCTATTCTGAGAAATTAAGGTGCCGAGAATGGAGGCAAGAGTAATAATGATCAAGAGAAAAATGGCTAATTTGACTGAATTAAAAAAATTCCAGAGCGATTTCATTTGGATTTAAACTCTTGCAAATTTTATAACTACTAATAATATAGGAATGATTAATTTGTTTCAATATATTAGATATATTTTAATCGAACGGAAATAATTAGTTATTTTTTGAATCAAGGAATAAGGAAAGGAGGGGAACGACGCCCCCTCCTGAGGAAATATTCTGCTTAAAAGCTAAATTTTTGGCATGGCTTTAGAATTTATAGCCAAACCCAACAGTAAAGATATTCGAGGAATAATCATCGAAATCATACAGGTTTTCGTTATAGTTGTTGTATTTGTATGAGAGGAATATGCTGTAACCATTATCGAGTGTGTATTTTAGCCATGCTTTAATAGTGGTCCAATCGAGCTCCCATGTTCCAGAGTTTTTGTAGTAGTAGGCCATCGCGCCTACAGCAAAATTCTCGTCTATCTTGTACTTCAACGAACCTCGAAAAATATTACTCCCACTTTCATAGCTGATATCCCATATACCCTGTTGGAATTGATATATCACGATATTAGAGATTGATGTATCGATATCCTGTCTTGAATAACCAACACTCGCATATAATTTTTCTTTCACGTTGTAACCGATATCAAAGCCATAACTATCGGAGTTGAATTTACCACCTGACTCGTCATTATCAAGATCTCTTCTCAAGTAGGAGAGCATGATGCTAAGGCCGGCTGTGGGCATGATTTTGGCACGAATCTTGAACCTGTTGAGATCAGTAGGACTCATTAGAGTGAAAGGACTTTCAAAACTTCCTCTTTCGTATTCTCCCATCACACTTAGTTTATTAGTGAGTTTGTAATTGGCATTGATGAAGAAGGTTGTCCTCTCTGTCTTTTTCTCTTCGCTAGTTGTATCGTGCTCGAGATGGGTATCTCTGGATTCCCATCGAACCCCTCCGGTTAAAGCTAGGGTTTTATAAGGAAGAACTTGAGCTCCTGCCTCATAAATTGTAGAGGTAATATCCACCATTGAATCTACGTCTTCTACAGTTGTATCTATTCTCACTATATTTGATTCGCCGTCTTGGTTGAGCTTGCTGTACCTAAATCCTCCAATCAGGAAAATCTTGTCGTGAGCCCGGAAAGAAAAGTCAAAGTCGAAAAGGTTGAATTTTCGGCTGATGGCCGCAGAGCCTTGGGCATTATGATCGGGATCGTTTTCAAGAGGTAGTGCATTATAGGTCACGCCGATGGCGCTTTCGCTGTAGTCCAGTTCCATATCCAGGTCAGAATAGGTGTAGGCAGCAGTCGCCTTGATCCTGTTTGTAGGTCTGGCATTAACCCGGGCTGTGAACATAGGCATTGTGAATTCATAGGGTGCTATTAGCTCAAAAAATGAGGCTTCTGTAGTACCAGCAGGATTTTCTCCTAGAGAAAAGCCAGGGAGAAAAACCCTTGAACTGTTTTCATAGTCGTTGTAGCTCCCCTCAAGGTAGAAATCAACTTTATCAAGGTTGACCTGGAGCCCAGTTTTGTATTCTGTCTTCAATTCATGTACAGGCTTGTCGAGTTTGAATTCATCATGGCTTATATCGAGAGTGGTCGTGCTTTCTCCAGTTTTTTGTTGTCTGTCAAAGGCGACAAAGAATTTTGCTCTCTCAGAGAACCTTACATCTAAGTAAAGATCATCGAACCTACGATCAAAGCTAAAGTGGTGAAAATCGCCTCCAGTAGTAGTGCTTACATCAGCCTGGCTAGGAGGGAGAATTATATCTTGATAGAAGTAGGTGGCTTTTCGATGGCCGTATCGAAAATTGAAAGCTCCGAATTTTTTTAGGGCAAAACCGTAGCTTTCGAACGGATCTCCACCGATAGTCGAGGCATAGACGTTTAAGAGGTCAAAATATTTTTTATAGTTTCCTGAGGGAAGAATATCGAAATTCAAATCCAGGAGACGTGGTCCTTTTCTGATGTTAAGATCTTCATAGTATTTATTCTTATTTCCGTCAACATCCACATAACGATAGCCTATTTCAAAATTTCCCTTTAATTTCAACGTGTTTTCTTCATCTGCAGCAATAATGCCTGAGCAAATCAGGAAGACAATTCCTAGTGCTATTGAAAGAATTTTATTTGATTTCATTTTTTCCCCTTCTTTATTTGATAAAGTGAGAATCCAAATTAGATCCATGAATGGTTGAATGGCAGTTCGTACACACAGATTCAGCCACAAATCGGTTGTGCCAGATAGGTGCTGCAATGTGACAAGAAAAGCAGAGCTCTGCTGTTTTCTGATGGATTAACATGTGCCGGTTCACTGAACCGTGAGGATCGTGGCAGGCAGTGCATCCTTCAATTCTTAAGGCGCCATGCTCATAGACAAAAGGACCCTGCTTGTCAGTATGGCATTTAAAGCAAGTTTCTTGCTTAAAACCGCCAAGTCTGGTACTTGATGACTGTTCATGATTCTTGTGGCAATCAGTACATTTGACCATGCCTTCAATAATTCTGTGCCTTTCGTTCAGAGCTAGTTTCGGAGCAATTTCCTGGTGACAGCTCAGGCAGAGCTTATAGCCTTCCTTTGTCAGGAGCTTGTCTTTGCCCATTTCAGGGTGAGACTGATGGCAGTCTGAGCATGCTACAGAACCTTTCATATGGTCGCTTCCTGGAAAGACAAAGTTCTTGTTTTCCTTGCTGTGGCAGTTCAAACATTTCTCTGTCTTATCTGCTGCTGGTACATCAGCTCTAAAAGTAAAGATTGTTTCTGGTGTCCCTTCTTCTACATGGGCCTCTCCTGGACCATGACACGCTTCGCAGCCCTTGATCTCTAAATCCCTTTTCTCCGTCAGGTAATGGATGGACATTTTGTAATTAGCATACTGATCTTCGTGGCATTCCATACACGTTTCAGACCCAACGCTCTCTCCTTGGAGGCCAGCGTCTTTTGCACGAAGAGAGGGAATGATCAAGAGAACAGCGAAGAATAATAATAAAAATGCTGAAAATCCGATAAGAAAATCACCCTTCTTCATCGCTCTCTCCTTAAGGTGGAATTTGTGAAATTCATATCCACTCTGTTTAATCTATGTAAATAGATTTTATTTACCTATCTTTTCAAAATTAGCTTTTGGTAAACACTGTATGAATATGGAGATGAAATATTTATTTTTCAGGTCCATTTCTTAGAAAACAATTATATTATATCTTTTCTATATTATAAATAATATAAATGTAATTTATATAAAATATAAAATATATTGTCAAAGGAGAATTTAGTAAAAAATTTAACTATTGCTTCAAATTGATTTAAAAAACTCTCCAATATATTTTTAAGATCAAAAAAGTGTGTTTGATACGTCGAACACTTGCACAAGATAAATCAAATCCATACACAAAACAAATCGAGCCCTTTTACATGAATAAATAAAGCTCCCATACAGAATAAATAAGCCTTAATACAATTATCTAAGCCCTTTTACTAACAAAATCAAGTCCCCAGAGATAAATCAAATCCCTATTGAATAGGATTTGGCCTTCGATGTATGAATAAATAGAAGAAGCATTATACTATCGAGAATCCAATGAAAGACTTTATTATATTGCTAAATTCCTTGATGTAGATGGCTGATTTTCCAAACCCACCTACATATTTTGTTCGGATAGTCTAATTAAGAAGTAAGGTTTAATGACTTTTGGCTTTGCTTTTTGCTTTGCCCTTAGGCTTCTTTTTGTCTGAAATTTTTATGAGGTCCTGGAGAGTTATGCTATCGAAATAATCTCCTAATAGTCTGCTGGCTTCTTTCCAGATTTCAAAGGATGCGCAGATAGGAATACGGTCACAATAATCAGCATCGTCTACGCAATCGACGAGACAGCATGCCCCTTCCAAAGCATGGAGGATTTCACTCACTTTGATTTCAGAAGGATGCCGGGCTAAGGTATAACCTCCTCCTGCTCCACGGATACTTTTGACCAGCCTGCTTATCTTGAGAGGAATAACGATTTGTTCTAAATAGCGAATAGAAATTTCTTCTGCATCGGACACGCTTTTTAGTATGACAGCCTCATTTCCGTTGTTATAATTGTGCGCAAGATTCAACATTAGGCGGGTTCCATACCTTCCTTTTGTAGAAAGTTTTATCACGGATTCCTCCTTGTTGATAAAATATTATATAAATTCACCCTGATATTAGCTTATTTAAATTTTTTTTTCAACATAAATTTATAGAATTTATAAAATCTATATAAATTTATAATAATAACGTAATGACAAGATTTTAATAGCATTGGGGGCGATCGAAGAAAGCACGTCAATCTCTATCACTTTTTTCAGCGCTCTCGCCTTTACGTTTTATATAAAATTTTGCTAAAATCCTAAAGATGAAAAAAACTGCATGTGTTGTCATTTTCCTTTTCCATGTAGGCGTATTAAGCTTAGTAGCTCATAAAGGAGCTTATATAGAGCCAAATAAACCCATTGAGAGGTATAATATACTTTTTTATTACGAGCACACAGAAGGAGCACGAATAATGGAAGATACATCAAAAGATGACAAGATAGCCCTCGGAGATTTATTGCCCCAGGAGATAAATGGATGGCAAGCTGCAGCGAAAGACGAAATCTATGACCCTCAGTCAATTTTCGATTATATTGACGGAGCAGGAGAAGTCTACCGCTCTTATAATTTTAAACAACTCCTGGCGAGACGATTCACCAAAGAAGGAAAGCCTGACATAGTTGCTGATTTATTCGATATGGAAACTTCCAAGGATGCTTTTGGTGTTTTTACCCACGACCTTGAAGGTGAGGAGGCAGGAATCGGTCAGGGTTCGACTTACAACGGAGGTCTTCTATCCTTCTGGAAGGACCGTTTCTTTGTTTCGCTTTATTCTGAAGAGGAAACAAAGGATACTAGAAAAGCTTTGTTTGCTCTGGGGGAGAAAGTGGCGTCTTCCATCAAAAAAGAAGGGAAGAGGCCTGATATCGTTTCTCTTTTGCCATCGGAAAATCTCGCTGAGAAAAGCGCCCATTATTTTCATAATCATCTGATTTTAAACTACCATTTTTATGTTTCTGATGAGAATATCCTCCTCCTCGATCAGCAAACAGAAGCTGCCCTCGGGATTTACAGAGAAGATGATGAGAAAAGTTATCTCCTCGTGGTTCGCTATCCTGAGGTTAATAAAGCTTCCCAAGCATACAAAAGTTTTATGCAATCTTACATGCCTGATGCGACTGAATTGGGCTTGGTCCAGACCGAGGACTTGAAGTGGACAGCAACTAAGCTTCACCAGGATTTTATCATCATAATTTTTAATGCTCCCTCAAGGTTTTTTGCCATAGGAACAATAGAGAAGGTTGAAAAGAGAATAAGCCAAATTTAGTTGTTGTTTTTTTCCGTAAAAATAAATTTCTCGCTTTTCACATATGAATTAGGAGGAAAGAATGAAAAAGAAAGTAATCACGCGGCGTGATTTCCTTCGAGTGGCTGCCATGACTCCTTTTGCGGGAGCTTTTGCCTATGGTTTTAAAGTTCAAGAAAAAAAGG